>ERZ773090.92-NODE-92-length-91439-cov-23.7174_pt1 | contig 91439 bp, 79 predicted proteins | sample MGYA00580579_ERZ773090 | MGnify/ENA primary metagenome ERZ773090 (study PRJEB29015, sample SAMEA2738014) | human oral metagenome | biome: human oral; feature: human-associated habitat; material: dental | place: China | collected 2132 ... | reverse complement strand
AAAGTGTGATAAGTCCAGTTTTTATGCGGATAACTAGATTTTTATGCTATTTTTAGCTCAAAAATAGTTATTTACTTTCGGTTTCTGTAAAATGAAGACATAATATAAATGCACTAAGCTTGATTTTTTCAGTCAAACTTCATAACTTCCAGTTGTTGAAATTATGAACTAGCCTCTTTTCTGCGCCATGAATCTCCGCTTTTTACTGTTTTTCTTCAGCTCAGTTGGACTACTTCTCATTTTGTAATAAAGCTCTTACCTCGTCTGCTCCAATTTTATCCTCAGCTTTTTCAAAGAGTTGAATAGATTGATAAAAATAATCTCGTGATTTATTTGAATTTTGCTTCAGATAAATCTCTCCCATCCCTCTATAGGAACAAGCTTGGGCAATGAAGTCCTCAGTTGTCAAAGCAAAATCTAGGGATTTTTGCATATAGCTTTCTGCCTCTTCTAGATTTCCCAACTTTAAACGAAGGTAGCCTTGTTCATAGTTGTTAACAGAAAATTTCAAAGCATCATTGGGAAAATATTTTTTTATAATTTGCATTTCCTGATCGATATAGAGTAGAGCTTTTTGAAAATGACCCATTTCCCTGTAAACCATCGCTAACTGATGATAGCCTATATGTTCATTTTCTTGGTCACTTTTAGTTCGGGCTAAGTCAATATAACGCTGGTAGATACTTAAGCACTCGTTATAATTTTGCTCTTCAAGATAGATATAGCCCATCAAATTTAATAAACTAAAATTAGTGCAAGTTTCCAAAGAAAAATCAGCTTCAACTAATTTTTTAGCCTCTTCAATTTTGCCTTCAAACAATAATTCCCATGCTTGATTCATGCTTATTCTCCTGCATCTTACGTTGTATAGAAATCTATTGACAAATCGCTATCAGACTCGTATTTTTTCCAGGCTAAACTGAAACCATAATAATCCTGAAATTCAGGGTGCCAGTCATAATAAAGTGGGATACGACTATATTTTCTTGCAACAACTTCGTCTTCAAATTCTGGAGATTCCCCTGCAGTAATACCAAATTGAAGACCATTTAGTTCCCAGCTATTGCCCCAAACATTTTCATCCGAGAGAACATCGATCCATCTAGAAGCATCAATATCAAAATCTGCACATAATTCCAGTTCATAGAATTTTCTACAATTAATCTCTGAAGGCTTAATATAAAAGGCACCTTCTACTTGGTACTTTTTATCTCTGACTTGAATCTGTGTGATTTTCATTGGAATCGGAACTCCATTTAATTCTAACCAGAAATAGCCTAAGGGAGTTTTGATACTATAATATTGCTGATTAGCAGGTTTAGCGTTTTTAGAGCAAGCATCAAGAATTCTTCCAAGCTTAATTAAATTTCTACAAACGATTTTTGAAGTGTGTGGGTCGAAATGTGAATACCTACGAATGACACGTTTTAACTTTTCAACAGGAAAGGTGACATCCTTTGGTAGGGCATGATACTTCTGTACAACTAAAGCAATTTTTTCAGTATTTTCCTTCCCCACTGGGACAACTACAGCATGCCCAATATGGATATTTGAGTCATCGCAGATATAAGTATAGCCATTCCCTCCCTCCTGAAACTCAACAACAACGAGATTTAGCTCTTGATTCGGATCAAAGAGAGGCTCGACCTTTTCTGCTTCTTGACGCTCATAAAAAGTAAAGCGTTCCCTATCCCCGTCTTCGCCAAAAACCATGAAACTGCCACATTCAGGGCACTTCCACATATAAAAGGATGCTTCAGAAATATCATCATAAGAAATTTTATTATGGTCGTCAGCTTTATTCATGATTTCTTCAAACAACTCATCCGAATAAACTGAATAAGCATTTGGATCGGGCGACCTATGGTCGTTCATTGCTTGCCCGCATCTACATGTCCATTTACCCATAAATAACCTCAGTCGTGGCCTAATTCTTCAAGGAAAAATTGATTTAGAGATTTCCAGTCTTTCTTTTCCTCACTAACACTTTGAACGTATGCATCCAGTTCTTGAATATTATCTAAAATGTAATCTTGAATTGGCTTTATAGGCTCAATTTGCATGTCTTCAGGACCGTTTATCTTAATGTCAAGCAATCTTGACACATGCTCTTTCATCTCATCAGGAAGCAATTCTTTGACTAAATCATCAAACAAAATCGGAGGAACTGAATGGTATTTTTCGATCCAACGACAAGCCAAAATCGGACGCAGCACATAGAAATACTTTTTAGGTTTGATCTTGTCTCCTAAAAGATACTTGTTCATTTGAGTTCTAGCAGTGTTCAAGTAATGGTAAAGCATTTTTTTCTCTGAAAAATACTGGTTGGCAAGAGGACGTATGCGTTCGATAAAATCCGTTTGTTGATAAACAATTGGAGACTGTAACCATTCAAACAATGTTGGATTTGACTTATAAAGGAGTTTTAAAGTTTTGTCTAAATCCCAGCCGCTCACATCCCAAGTATCGTCAATTGGTAACTCGATAACATCACGCTGCTCATTTAAACGGAGATAAAAATCTCGCTTGTGTTTGTAGATAAACCGTACATCAAAGTCACTATCAGGAGATTCAAAGCCCCACGCACGACTACCAGACTCAATAGCCCACAAAACTGTGACACCATAATCACGCTCAATTTCTGCTAATTTTTCAGGTACCAGAATATTCATTTCTTCTTGCGTTTGCATAATAAAGCCTCGTCTATATTCTGAACATAAGTAATTGCTTAAATAGGGAATTGAAAGATCATTTTATCATGCTCTCAAAACTAGCACCAAAACAACTAAACCTTCTATTAGCTTATTCAGACGTTTTCTATGCCTGAGTCTCTTGAATGACAGAATCTCCATCCTTCCAGTTCCGAGCAATCTCTTCGTCTTTCTGGAGTTGGTCTACCAGTTCCTCTACGGAGTCAAATTTGACCATATCACGGACACGGTCCAGCCAGTAAACAATGATGGTCTCACCGTAAATGTCATCTGAAAAGTCAAAAATATTGACTTCAAAACGTGGTTCTTCGCCATCAAAGGTGACATTTTTCCCCACACTTGCCATGCCACGATATCTCTGACGCTGCACCTCAACATCGACTACGTATACACCGTCTGCTGGCATATAGGTTCGATCTCTTAGGACCAGATTGGCTGTTGGATAACCGATAGTACGCCCACGAGCATTTCCATGAACGACCATCCCACGAGATGGGAGCGGAGTGCCGAGCAGATGATTGACTTCCTTTACATCTCCATCAAGAATAGCCTGACGAATCCGTGTGGAACTAATCTTGCCCTTTTCGTCCTCGACTGGAGGAACAATGATGATCTCTCCATCAAAATAGTCCTTCAGGTCATCTGCAGTTTTCTTATCAGAGCCAAAGGTATAGTCAAATCCTGCTACGATAATCGCTGGTTTTAAAGCTCGAACATAGGTATCAAAGAATTCTTGACCCGTTAAACTAGCAAATTTGCTACTAAAGTCAAGTAAGAAGAGAGCCTCTACTCCATGCCACTTCATCTTGTGCTCCCGTTCTTCGTGATTGACGATATGGAGCATGAGCTCAGGTTGGTAAGGTTGCAAGGCAAGTTTTGGCGACTCTGTAAAGGTCATCACGACAACTGGCAGATAATCCTTCATAGAAGCCTTGCTAGCCACTTCAAAAAGTTTCTGATGCCCCTTGTGGATGCCATCAAAATAACCTAGTACAAGGACTGTTTTCCCCGGTACTGCAATATCTTTTTCGTTCTTAATAGGTACTGTTGTAATCATGAAACTATTATATCATAGAGAAAGCCTTTTCGCTAAGAGGAAATCCCAAATGTCGTTTTTTGCGCCTGAACTGACCTCAAGAGAAAATTTAGCACTTTAGTTTTAAAAAATAGCACCTCCTAAGAGATGCTATCATTTGGTAACTAGTCTACTGTTTCTTCCAAGTCTTTTAACTTAACCGAAACAATCTTAGACACACCTGACTCTTGCATGGTAACTCCATAGATAGAGTCCGCTGCCGACATCGTCCCCTTACGGTGGGTCACGACGATAAACTGACTATCCTTGTCAAAGCGGTTGAGGTAATCCCCAAAACGTTTGACATTTGCTTCGTCCAGCGCCGCCTCTACCTCGTCCAAGATGACGAAAGGAATGGTCTTAACTCGGATAATTGAGAAGAGCAAAGCCAAAGCTGATAGGGCTTTCTCACCACCACTCATGAGGTTGAGAGATTGGATTTTCTTACCTGGTGGTTGGACAGAAATCTCCACACCAGCTGTTAAAAGATCGCCCTCAGTCAATATCAAGTCTGCCTGACCACCGCCAAACATCTGTCTAAAGGTCACTTTAAAGGACTCACGAATAGCCTCAAAGGTTGATTTGAAGCGTTCCTTAACCTCATCATTCATCTCCGTGATGGTCTCAAGAAGCAAGTTTTTCGCAGACAAAATATCATCACGTTGGCTATTTAGGAAATCCAAACGATTGTGGACTTCTTCGTACTGTTCAATAGCATCCAAATTGACAGGACCCAGCGAACGAATCGCCTTCTCTAAATCCTTAACCTCTTGCTCTGCCAGATTGAGATTTTCCAGTTCATGAGCCTTTTCTAGCGCCTCTGTGTAGCTGATCTGGTACTGGTCTGTTAATTGAGCTTGTAGATGGCGCAAGCGTTCGCTGACTTTTTCCTTCTTAGCTTCAGCGCGTGTTTGTTTACGAATCCACTCCTCGTTCTGCTGACGAGCCTGATCCAAATGACTAGCAATATCATCTAGTTGACCTTCGATATCATCCAACTCAAACTGCTTGCGAATCAGACCTTGTTGAAGATTGGCTTTCTGAGTTTTGGCCTCTTCCACCTGCTGGCTTAGCAAATCCGTATCCACTTTCTCAAGATTATCGACCTTTTCTTGGAGGAGACGCTGAATCTCCTCTTGTTCGATATCCAGACTATCCAGTTCCTTGCCTAAGCGTTCAATATCAGTCACTTCATACCGCTTTTGTGCTTGCAGTTCTGACTTAAGCAAGCGCGCTTGAGAAATCTGTTCCTGCAAGTTTTGATAACGTTCTTGAATGGCGTTTTTGTTAGACTTAATCTCTTCAATCTCAGCTTCCAGATTTTGCTTTTCTCTGGCAATAGTAGCAAGGCGCTCTTGGCATTTTTCCTTGTCCGCTTGCCAATCTCCTTCAGAAAGACGATTTAATTCCTCTTCTTGAAGTTTCCAAAGCGATCCCAGTTCTTCGACCTGCTGATTGGTTTGTTGATAAGCGAGCGATAAGCCTTGCTCCTGAATACGAGCTTGCTCACCCTGAGATTTGATAGCTTCTAATCTTTCTGTTAATTTCGCCATCTCATCTTGCAAGATCTTCAAGCTTGCCTCTTCTGAACGCAGACTAGCTTCTTCTTCAGCAATTTCTTTTTGTAATTGCTCCAGCTCTGGCTTGATGAAGATACTGTTATTTTGACGATTGGCACCCCCCGCGTAGGAACCACCTGTACGCAACTCTGTCCCATCCAGTGTCACCATACGAACCTGATAACGAACTTGACGAGCTGCGGCACGCGCATGTTCTACAGTATCAAAAATTGCTGTCGTAGCTAGCAAGTTCTTGAAAATGGCTTCTAGTCTCTTGTCAAACGACACCAACTCATCTGCCATGCCCAGAAATCCTGGACTTGCGGCGATAGCGTTTTGATTCTGACTAGAAATCGTACGCGCCTTAATCGTTGTCAAAGGAAGGAAGGTTGCACGACCAGCTCTGTTGCGCTTGAGGAAATCAATAGCCTTGGTTGCAGCTTTCTCATCTTCTACAATGATATGTTGACTGCTAGCTCCAAGTGCAATCTCCAATGCAGTTTGATAACGCACATCAAAGGTCAAATGTTCACTGACTGCACCAATGATCCCACCAAGACGGTCTTTTTCTTGGAGAACACTCTTAACACCCGCATAAAAATTACTATGATTTCTTAGGATGTTTTCCAAACTCTGGGCTCTGGCCTGCTTGTTTTTGAGACTGTCCAGACGGTCAAAGAGTTGGCTCTGCTTGGCTTGGTAAGAAACTTTCTGCTCCTCTTGTTCCTTGGCACTAGCTTGGTAGTCTGCCAATAATTTCTGAACCTGCTCCTTGGCAGTTTCAAGCTCAGCCTGCTGTTGACTGGCCTTCTCTTTAGCTGTAGCCAGCTGTTCTTTCAATTTCTCAAGTTGATCTGCTTGTTTTTGAGATAGTTGACGGCTGTTCTCCAGTTCATTCTCTACTCGGGTTAACTGGTTTGAGACATCCGCTTCTTCTTGTAAAAGCGCCACAAACCGTTCACGCAGGAGCTCAATCATCTGGTCAGGATCATCTGAAAAAGCCAGCAATTCTGCTTCTAGGCGATTAAGTTCCTTGTTATTTTCAGCTAAACTTTCCTCTAACTGTTCCAGATTCCCTTCTTTTTCAGTCTTTTCCTTACTTAGAGCCTTTCTCTTGTCTTCCAAAGTCGCCAAACGGGCTTGTGCTTCTTGTTGATTAAGGGCAACTTGCTCAGATTCAAGTTTGGATAGGGCTAGTTTTCGCTCTAAGTCACTGATCAAACTAGTCAAATCCATCAAGCTTCCTTGATCCTTGGCCATTTGTGCTTGGAGATCCTGGCGTTTCTTTTTAAGACTTTGATTTTCCTCTTCTAACTCTTCACGCTTTTGGTAATAGCTAGTCAAGAGTTCCTGAACCTGCGTTAGCTCTTCCTCTGTTAGCTCTAGTTCAGTCTTGTTTTCCTTGATTTGGGCAACCAGTACATCCAAGTAAATCGCCTTGCGTTGACCATCCAAGTCGAGAAACTTGCGAGCATTCTCGGCTTGTTTTGCAAGGGGCTTGATTTGATTGTCCAACTCATAGATAATGTCCTCTAAGCGGTCGAGATTGTCTTGAGTTTGTTGCAGTTTACTCTCTGTCTCTTTTCGACGAGTCTTGTATTTTAAAACTCCAGCAGCTTCTTCAAAAATAGCACGGCGCTCTTCAGGCTTGGAGTTAAAAATCTCCTCAACCTTCCCTTGTGAGATGATGGAGAAGGAATCTCGTCCCAGACCTGTGTCCAAGAAAAGGTCATGTACATCACGAAGACGGACTTTTTTGCCATCAATCCGATACTCGCTATCACCACTACGATAGATATGGCGTTCTACCTTGATTTCTTGCCCTGCATCCTTGATAAAGCCATCTTCATTATCTAAAGTCACGACAACCGAAGCATAATTGAGCGGTTTACGACTTTCAGTTCCAGCAAAGATTACGTCGGGCATCTTGCCACCACGGAGGCTTTTGACACTAGACTCACCTAAAGCCCATCGCAGACTTTCTGTGATATTTGACTTTCCAGAACCATTTGGCCCAACGACAGCTGTCACACCTTGGTCAAAGACGACTTTGGTCTTATCAGCAAAGGACTTGAATCCCTGGATCTCAATTTCCTTTAAATACATGAATCCAGCCCTTTCTCAACTGCATTTTTCGCGGCTTCCTGCTCTGCTAATTTTTTAGATCGTCCTTGTCCTTTTCCGATACTCTTGCCCTCAACTAGAACTTCTACATCAAAAACCTTATCATGGGCAGGGCCCGTCTCAGAGGTCACCTGGTAGCGAATATCCACATCTCCATTGACCTGGAGCAACTCTTGCAGGTGTGTCTTGTAATCCTTAATCATTTCAAAGTCACCTACTTCAACCTTGGGAATCATGACCTGATAGATAAACTCTTTTACCCTAGCCACATCCTTGTCTAAAAGCAACGCTCCCAAAAAGGCTTCAAAGGCATCTCCAAGAATGGTGTCACGATTGCGCCCACCAGACTTTTCTTCTCCTTTACCCAGCTTGATAAACTGATCAAACTGGCAATCACGCGCAAAACCAGCCAAACTCTCCTCGCGGACAATCATGGCACGGAGCTTGGACAAATCGCCCTCTGGTTTTTTAGGATATTTTTTATACAGATATTCTGAAATCAATAATTGCAGAACAGCGTCTCCTAAAAATTCCAAGCGCTCATTGTGTGAAATTTTTAAGAGGCGGTGCTCATTGGCATAACTCGTATGAGTAAAGGCCGTTTCCAGTAAGTTTTTGTCTGCAAATTCGATTGCAAAACGCTTCTTCAGTACAGTTTGTAATTCTTTCATACTGACCTCTTTCTAATAATTACGATCTTTTCTATTATAACAAAAAAAGCCCCCTGAGTCACTTTAAAACGAGACTAAAGAAAATTTAGCTTTTTTAGAAGAAAATTTTCAATTTTAGGAAAAATTTAAAGAAAAAAGCCTTATTTAAAGGCTTTCTTAAGCTATTTACATCCACCCTGAGGGAATCGAACCCCCATCTCAAGAACCGGAATCTTACGTGATATCCATTACACTAAGGGTGGAAACTTGTCTTATTATAACAGAAATTTGCTCTAATAACAAGTTTTTTATGAGTTGAGTATGCGTCCATTAGTGGGAAGCATCCCCGTTCCAGATAGAGTTTTTCACGATAACATAATCAACGTGCTTGAGGTCAGCAACCTTGCGTCCACCTGCGTAGGAAATGGCACTCTGCAGATCTTGCTCCATCTCGATAAGGGTATCTTGCAAATGCCCTTTTGCAGGAAGTAAGATGCGTTTTCCTTCCACATTTTTATAAGCACCCTTTTGATATTGTGAAGCTGAACCATAGTATTCTTTGAACTGTTCGCCGTCGACTTCAATCGTCTTTCCTGGGCTTTCGATATGTCCTGCAAATAGGGAACCAATCATGACCATGCCAGCACCGAAACGGATAGACTTAGCAATATCGCCGTGAGTACGAATCCCACCATCAGCAATAATCGGTTTGCGAGCCGCCTTAGCACACCAACGAAGTGCTGCCAACTGCCAACCACCTGTACCAAAACCAGTCTTGACCTTGGTGATACAAACCTTACCAGGACCAATTCCAACCTTGGTAGCATCCGCACCAGCATTTTCCAATTCACGAACAGCTTCTGGTGTTCCCACATTTCCAGCAATGACAAAAGTATCTGGCAATTCTTTCTTGATGTGCTGAATCATTGAAATCACACTATCCGCATGACCATGGGCAATATCAATCGTGATATACTCAGGAGCATCAGTCTTGAGCTGGCTAACGAACTCATACTCATAGTCCTTAACACCAACAGAAATGGAAGCAATGAGCCCTTGATCGTGCATGCGTTTGATAAAAGGAATGCGCCCCGCTTCATCAAAACGGTGCATAATGTAAAAGTATCCGCCTTTAGCCAGTTGCTCTGCGACATTCTCATCCAAAATCGTCTGCATGTTGGCTGGTACAACAGGTAGTTTGAAAGTATGATTTCCAAGCGTGACACTCGTATCTGCTTCTGCACGGCTTTTAATGACACATTTGTTTGGGATCAACTGAATATCTTCGTAATCAAAAATTGGAAATTCATTTAACATATCGATGTCTCGTTTCTTTTGTAATGACCTACCTATGCTTGCGCACCCCTACGTCTTTTACGACGTTTCCTTGAATCATTATAAACCAAAGTACAGTTTTTGTCAAATATTTTTAATAATCAAATTATATCGTTCGGAAATTACTTGTGCAAATGATAAGAGAAAGAGGAGAGATTAGATTCTCTCCGCTTCTTCATCAATAGTCGCTTTAAAATCTCCTTCTGAATTTTCCATCATTTTACAAAACTCACTGTAGGATGAAGCCTTCTGAGGAATTTTGATAGACCATTTCTTCAATAAGGCTCCATAACCCGCTAGCTTTCCTATCTCATTATCAACCTCCTTTTTCTCACTCGGGAAAATAAGACCAGCCTTCTCAGCTTTTAAAATATAAGAATAGGAAATCAGCTGGAACAAGTCCTCACGATTTATTCCTTTTTCAGTCTCTTCAAGCTTTTTATATTTGGCATCTAATACTATTTTAAGTTCTTTTTGATAAAAATCTGGATATACTTTTCGTTTTCCATCAGAAAATACTAGAATACCACCTAGCTTTTCTTTATTCCGTGGATGGATGAAATCTTTTGGCAACAAGGTATAAACATACTCTTCCCAAAGCCAGGAAACATCAAAGAGAATTCCATGGATTTTTTGCTCTTGATATCCTAACCCATGCTTCTCTCTATTTAGGATCATCAGGCAAAGCTCTTGCAACTTTCTGTACTCTCTAAAATAGGCGTGTCGGATGGGTTTGATTTTATTCATTCTGATAATCTTGGCACGATCAGCTAGTTTATAAGATGAGGTTACACGAGTAATTTCTGTCATATTTTCACGATTACTATCGAGCAGAACTCCGAAACCTTTCTGATTCTTAATGTACTCAATCGTATGCCGAATCAACTGCATGAGTGGATTATCATAGGTAAACTCCCTAGTGGTATAGGCAATGCTTCCCATAAAAGGAACATTTTTCTTAAGATGCATTCCTACATCTAGCACTCCCTTTACATGACTATCGTTATGGAAAAATCTCTGGTATTCCTTATAAAGACCTTTTCGAAGAGCAGCTTGCAGATATTTGGGAAAGAGGTAAATCAAAAGCTGATAGAGTTTATCCTCTTGAGATAGACCGATGTCTAAACTAGTCAAATTGATATTGAGAATCTTTTGTAAAAGATAATGCAAAAAATGGTCGTTACTTTCATCAGAAAAACGAGAGGAAATCGTTAATCTTTCCTGACCATATCCAAGAAAACCAATCACGTTCCCTGTCTTGATTTCCTGATTAACTGTTTCAAAAATCTTTTGGTCCCTGTCTAAATCAGGAGAATTTATCAAATCATTCGGGAAAATAAAAATACTGTCCTCCCTAGAAAGGTTATCTAGTGTTCTATCAAGAAGTGCTTGACTTAGGTTGGGATATTCTGCGACAAAGTCTTCTTTAGCAATTCTATACTGATTATCAGTTATCCGCATTATCATCACCAGTATCTTGCTGATCTGTTTGGTCATTATTTGTCAGATCAAATGCTTTTTTCAATGTATCCAGAGTTTCAGCCTCTTCGTAAGAACCTCGTAAGTAATCTTCCAAAAGCGGTTTAAGGTAATCAGACCAGAGTAATTCATAGTCAAAATCTACATCCTTCAACTTAAGGAAATAACTTGGTCCGATATGATAATGGCTGTTTAATCCCTGAACGTTTTCGATAGCAGCATTCAAGCTTCTTAGACGATTTTTAGCTTCCTCAGCATGTTCACCTAGTTTCTTATCTAGGATATAAAGTTGTCTTTCAGCCGTAACTTCAACAAAGCGGAAACGACGACGCATAGCAAAATCAAAAGTATCCACTGAGCGGTCAATATCATTCATGGTTCCTATAATATAGACATTCTCAGGAATATAAAACTTGTCATCACTTTCGTGTAGATTGGCATATTGGGTAGATACACTTCCCTTTTCACCACGATAGCCAGGATCGATAGAGAAAAAGAGTTCCCCAAAAATCTTAGAAATCTCACCACGGTTGATTTCATCGATGATGAAAACGAATTTCTTGTCTGTGTTGATCTCTGTTGGAGAGATATAGTCTTTCAGACCAAATCTTTTCTTTAAAGTTTCAAGGACTTTTTTTCCTTCACTCTTATAATACTTTTGTTTGTCATAATTCGGATTTTTATAAAGTTCGTATACATAATTTCTAGATAAACTCCATCCTGATGTTCCCTTATCATAATTAACGGATAGGTTTTGTCTACTATTTACTGACAGGTAAGAACCCTTTGTTAAATACTCTTTTTCATCCGAATTATTTATATAGGCTAGGTAAGAATCCCAAGCTTCCTCAAAATTATCTTGTCCTCCAGTTTTCTGAGCTTCTTTAGCCTTCTGACAAAATTGCTTAAAAATACCATCTTGTAATTTAAACTCAATAGCTCCATCCCCATTTGACACTGGCCTCAACCCCTCTACAAAGTCAGTATAATCATAGGATGGATGAAACTGTACAAAGCCGATTTGGTCTTCGTTTCCATCTGTTAATTCTGCAGCTATTTCTTTAGCAAGATAAGTTTTCCCAGTACCAGGTGCCCCACGGAGAATGAGATTTTTGGATTGTAATAAGATATTACTCAAGGGATGATGGATATTATTTTGTTCAGACATTTCTTTCTCTCCCTGCTTATTATCACTGTCTATACAATCTTTTGAATATTCAAATAAAACACTACCCAAAATTGAGGATTCTAGTTCAGGATAGGTTTTAGAAAATAGTTTACAAATCTCATGATTCTGACGATAGGGCCCTCCTTGATTACTTTGAGGAATCAACCTATTCCAAAATTCATTCTGACTATTCATATTTACTCCTAAAAAAGAATGGTTCTCAGAATAAATACAAAGTAGTTTTGTCACCACAGCAGAACGACCAATAAATTCATTTGTTGACTTTTTCATATCAAATATAGGATTGTCAAAATCAAGTTTACTACCGATTTGAATAATCTGATACAGATCTCTTTTTAGTTTATTAAAACGTTGCTCCAATTCAGATACAGGAATGATTTTATTAGCTTGATTTTTATAGCTTTGTGTATCCTCATTCCAATAAATACCAAATTTTGAAGCTGAGCCACCAGAAATTCCAAGAAATAGATTTTTGTATTTTCCCTTCTCAAGAGCGTAACACAAAGACTTATTTTGCTGTCCCTTTCCTATTACATATTCATCGATAGACATGGTTAAAATTCTATCAAGTGGCCATTCTTTAAGAAATTCTTCACGTAATTTTTCATTGTGAATACTATATTTAAATGCATCTTCTCTTAATCTTATTTTATTTTCTTGGTACCAAGCATAAAAATCATCCAAACTCACTTTTCTTTTCAGCATCAATCGTACTCCTTTTATAATAATGTTCGAATAAAAAACTATATATTTCATATATAGAATATCATATCCTATAGAAAAAGGAAAGAATTTCTAAAGAAAAAGCCTAGTGTAGAGACTTTATTTTCTCATACTACTAGACTTCTTTTTTATCCTAATAATACTCTCCTTGACGATAATCCCATGAGTTAAAGGTATCTGACAGGTGCATCATGATTTTATCAATGTCAAGTCCTTTACGAATCACAACTGGGGCTGGTGAGATTGAACGGTCTCCTCCTTGTTCTGGGATGAGATTGCCGTCTTTATCAACCATAGATACCATCACACCTTGCTCGTAGCGAGTCTCAATCGTTTTGTCAGGTTGGATGGATGCCACATAGTCGTCTGCTTCGATGACAAGGTCCACTGCTCCTTCGATACGTTCTCCGATACCTTCCACCTTACCTCGATTTCCTTTTCCAGATGGGTTTGCAGATGAAGCATAGACCATTTTACCTTCTTCCCAAAGTTTAGTAGCCAACTGTTCACCAGCTTTCCCAAACTTGATGACAAAACAGCTCGTTCCACGCACGTCAGTCATCAGTTCTTCACGGCCATCACCGTATTCTTTCAATTTCTCAAAAGCTTCTGGTTTCCAAGGAAGGATACAACCAAGGAGAATATCTTCATCCCAATGTTTTTGGTAGAAGGCTTCAATTTCTGGGTTGAGTTGTGCTAAAGCGCGAAGCTCGTCCATGCTACCACAGAGAACGACACCTGGTTTGTTACGGTTACGTTCTTTGGCTGCGAACTTACGCTCAAGTCCTGCCTTGTCGCTCGTCATGATAATGTAACCAACTTTTGTAGGGCAAACGATACATCCGCCCTCACCTTTTAAAATGTCATAGCCTTCTTGAGAAAGTGTTCCGTTCCATTGAATGTGTTTTGTCATAGTTCTATTTCCTTTTCTATTTTTCTTCTAATCCTGCCAGTAGGCTGGTCGTTGTTTTTCATACGCAGCAATCAAGTCTTCATACTGCAAGGTAATTCCGATATCATCCAAACCATTTAAGAGTTTGTGTTTCCATTCGCTATCGATTTCAAAAGTGAATTCTCCAATTGATGAGATGATTTTTTGTTGTTTCAAGTCCACAGTTACCTGGTCGGTTGGTTTTAGCTGGGCTAGTTTCTCTCTAATCTCTCTAGGCTGAACAATTGGCAACATTCCATTATTGAGTTCATTATTGTAATGAATATCCCCAAAAGACCCTGCAATCACGACCATAAAACCATAGTCTGCTAGAGCCCAAGCTGCGTGTTCTCTCGAAGAACCTGCCCCAAAGTTATCCCCTGAGATGAGAATACTGGCTTTACGATATTCAGGTCGGTTAAAGACAAAATCTGGATCCTCAGTGTAGTTATCGTCCAGATAACGCCAAGCATACATGAGGTACTTACCAAAGCCTTTTTTATCAATTAACTTGAGAAACTGCTTGGGGAGTATTTGGTCAGTGTCGATGTTATCATTCATGAGAGGAACGGTGGTTCCCGTATAAACTGTAAATTTCTCCATATCCTCTCCTTACTGGGCTTCTGGCATCTGCCGAACATCTACGAAACGCCCTGCGATAGCTGCCGCAGCTGCCATGGCTGGACTGCAGAGATGGGTTTTAGCACCAAATCCCTGTCTATCTTCAAAATTGCGGTTACTGGTTGAGGCACAGTGAACACCATCAGGGACCTTGTCTGGATTCATCCCTAGGCACATAGAGCAACCTGGGTCTCGCCACTCAAAGCCAGCATCTAGGAAAACCTTGTCCAAGCCCAACTTCTCAGCGGCTCGTTTGACAGGACGAGAGCCAGGTACTACGATTGCTGTTAGATTGGGAGCAATTTTCTTTCCTTTAACAAATCGCGCAGCCAATTGCAAGTCACTGAGACGAGCATTGGTACAAGAACCGATAAAGATATAGCCTAGTTCAATGTCCGCTGGCTTTTGACCAGGCTCCAAATCCATGTAATGATAAGCTCGTTCATCGTTCATATCCTTAATTTCTGGGAAACTACTGTCAAAGTCAACGCCCATAGCAGGATTGGTTCCCCAGGTTACCATAGGAGCTAAGTCTGAGACATCCATCCGGATAACTTTATCATAAACAGCATCCTCATCGCTGACAAGCGTCTTCCAGTCAGCAACAGCCTCCTCAAAAGCTTCGGGAACGCATTCCCGTCCCTTGAGATAGTCATAGGTGGTCTGATCTGGATTCATGATTCCCATCTTGGAGCCAAACTCGATGGACATATTGCAGATGGTCATTCTCTCTTCCATGGTCAAAGCATCAATCGCTTGTCCACGATATTCAACCACATAGCCAACACCACAGGCAACGCCGTACTTGGCAATCAAGGCAAGAATGTAATCCTTAGAATAAACTCCTTTTTGAGGAACACCAGTGAACTCTACCAGCATTTTCTTGGGTTTAACCTGCCAGAGGGTCTGGGTAGCAAAGACATGCTCGACTTCACTGGTCCCAATTCCAAAAGCGATAGCTCCGAAAGCTCCGTGAGTAGCTGTGTGACTGTCTCCACAAACGATGAATTTTCCTGGTTGCGTCCGTCCTGTCTCTGGACCTACCATGTGAACGATTCCCTGCTTTTCAGAACCATGGGCAGCATGTTCAATTCCAAACTCCTCAACATTTTCAGCCAGCTTATCAATTTGCGCCTTGGAAATGACATCTCGAATATCGTAGATATTAACCGTTGGTACATTGTGGTCAAAGGTTCCAAATGTCAAGTCTGGCCGTCTCAATCTGCGCCCCGCATCTCGTAATCCTTGAAAAGCTTGGGGACTAGTCACTTCATGAATATAGTGCTGGTCCACATACATGAGTTGAGGCTGCCCCTCTTCTCCTGTGATGACATGGCGGTCCCATAATTTATCAAAAATCGATTTTCCTGCCATCCATTACCTCCAAATAAAATATAAGGCTACTAGTGTGATCACCATCCCGAGAAACCAAACAGTTTTAAAATACCATTTTCTAGTCTTGTGGTGAAAGGTGATTCCTGCTAACCAAGCTCCAAAACCACCACAAGTAAAGGCTAAAATAAGTAAGATTTTCTCTGGGATGCGCCAAGCACCTCTCCTTGCCTTGGATTTGTCAATGCCATAAATCAAGAAAATCAGCAAATTCCAAATCAAGAGGGCAAGCGTGATTCCTTCATTTATCTTCATAATCTTTCAATGATAGCTTCCGTCATTTCCTTAGTAGAAGCCTGTCCTCCAATATCTCTTGTTAAAATGCCAGCCACTAAACTAGCTTCAACAGCACGCTCGATACGCTCTGCATCCTCATAACATCCAAAGCTATCTCTCAACATCATGGCAACTGACAAAATCATAGAGATAGGATTGGCAATTCCTTGAGCTGCAATATCAGGTGCCGAACCATGAATGGGTTCGTAGAGGCTTGGCCCCTTTTCAGAATGACTGGCTGATGGCATAACTCCAAGTGTGCCTGATAAAACGCTTGATTCATCAGATAAGATATCTCCGAAAAGATTCTCCGTTACGATGACATCAAACTTAGCAGGATTGGTAATCATGAGCATGGCAGCTGAGTCCACCAACTGGTGCTCCAAGGTTACATCTGGAAAATCCTGCGCAACTTCCTCAGCTACTCTCCGCCAGAGTTTTGATGTCGCTAGAACATTTTGTTTATCGATACTAGTAACGATTTTTCTGCGATTTCTTGCGATTTCAAATGCCTTGCGAAGAATCCGCTCCACTTCCTCATAGATGTAGTCGTTGATATCACGCGCTTTTCGCTCTTCAAGGATATGATCCCCAAAGTAAATCCCACCTGTCAACTCACGTACCACGACAAAGTCTACACCAGCAATTCGTTCTGGTTTGAGTGGTGACAAATGCTTGAGACTATCAAAAATCTTAACGGGCCGAATATTGGCATAGAGATTGAGTTCCTTACGGAGAGCCAGCAAGCCTTGTTCAGGCCGAACCGCTGCTCCATCATACTGAGGACTACCGATAGCCGCTAGGAGAATAGCATCTGCTTCTCTACATGCCTTGATAGTTTCATCAGGTAAGGGATGCCCCGTAGCATCAATACCTGCACCTCCAAAGGGGCGCCTGTCTATCACATAGTCAAAACCTGTTTTTGAAGCTAGAGCTTCCAGAACCGCTAAACCAGCCTCCATGATTTCTGGACCGATTCCATCCCCTGCTAGTGCTACTATTTTCTTTGTCATAGCCTTCTCCTTTACACACTAGGCATGTCTCGGTAGGAAACGCTGCGCCCCATCTCACCTGCATTCTCTTTTTGAACAAAAGTATTGGCATTGATATAAGCAATAGCCGAAGCCTTCAATACATCGAAGTCAAGACCTGCTGCGTTAAAGATGGTCTCTGTATCTCTGTTTTCAACAGTAACCAAAACCCGAGCTTGGGCATCGATCCCATCTGTCACAGCATCAATGGTATAGGACACCAAGCGGACAGATTGGTTAAAGAACTTATCAATAGCGTTAAAGATCGCTTCAACAGAACCTTGTCCTGTCGCATTAAATTCGACTTTCTCACCATCCATATTTGCTAGACTAACGAGCGCTTCGATGTCATTATCCGCATGAGTTTGAAGTTGTAAATCATCAAAGTGGAAGCCTTCTGGATTTTCAACCATGGTTCCAGCGACCAGCGCACGAATATCTGCATCCGTGATTTCTTGTTTCTTGTCCGCTAGTGCCTTGAACTTAGCAAAGAGTGGTTTGATATCCTCTTCTGTAAAATCTAGGGCCAGTTCTCTTAGTTTTTCAACAAAGGCATGGCGACCTGACAATTTTCCAAGTGGAAGGCTATTGCTCTTAACACCGACCAATTCAGGTGTGATGATCTCATAAGTGAGAGGATTTTTAAGGACTCCATCTTGGTGAATACCAGATTCATGAGAGAAGGCGTTGCCACCTACGACGGCCTTGTTTTTAGGAACCGGAATACCAGAGAAGCGAGAAACCATTTCAGACGTATTCATTGTTTCATCCAAAACAATATCACTAGTTGCTTGGAAGAAATCCTCACGAATCTTCAAAGCAACAGCTACTTCTTCAAGAGCAACATTACCTGCGCGTTCACCGATACCATTAATAGTTCCCTGGACACGTCCAGCACCATGTTTAATTGCTGTCAAAGTATTTGCAGTTGCCATACCGAGATCATCGTGACAGTGGACACCAAAGACAACTTTATGATCTGATTTAATATTTTCAGTCAAGTGATCAAAGATACGTGCAAACTCTTCTGGAGTTGTAAAGCCAACTGTGTCAGGGATATTGATATAAGATGCACCTGCATCGACCGCTGTTTGAACGACTTGTAATAGGAAATCCAACTCTGTTCTAGTCGCATCTTCAGGAGAGAATTCGACGATTTCAAACTTAGAACGCGCGTAAGAAACATGTTCCTTGATAGCTTCTAAAATCTCTTCCTTGCTTTTATTGAGCTTATACTTGCGGTGAATCGGACTGGTAGCGATAAAGACATGAATCTGTGGATACTTGGCATCCTTAAGCGCCTCATAACAAGTATCAATATCAGATTTTACAGAACGAGCTAATCCTGTCACTGCTGTTTTTTTCATGACTTTAGCAATTTCTTGAACGGCTATAAATGAATCTGGACTAGCAGCCGGAAAACCAGCTTCAATTACAGAAACTCCCCATTTCTCCAACTGTCTTGCAATGGAAATTTTTTCCTTTATTGAGAAGTTAACACCAGGTGTTTGTTCCCCATCACGAAGACTTGTATCAAAAAATTCAACTGTTCGCATAAGATTTCCCCTTTTCCAAATGTGGTTTTAAAAAAACATCTCGCTCGGGAACCCAAGCGAGATGTTGATTTACTCCCGCTTGGTAAGCCAAACAGGACTAATGCTTCTGCACTAGCCCGAGTACCTCAACAACAAAGCAAATTGATTAAACTTAGCTGTTTTCATGTTTGACTTTCTCCTTCGTTTGATATCTTGTTTAGTATTTTAGCATAGGAAAAATCTCTTGTCAAGAAAAAATCCAATATTTTCTGAAAATTTCTTCAGTAAAGAATATTTTGCTAATTAAAAGTATTTGAAAACTCAAGTGGATTTCCTTATTTTTTCACGGTTAAGTTCCAACTTCTTTCTATCAATTCCAGTACCATTTCATCTGACAAAGTATCATCAAGTGCCATACTAATCCAGTAGCGTTTGTTCATATGAAAAGCTGGATAAATGCCCTTTTGTGAAAGCAAGTCAGCTACTTGGTCATGTTTGAGGTTGACTGCTTCCACTAGCCCTTCTCTCCCCTTATCTAGCCTATCCCATGGAATTCTCATTAAAACAGCATACCACTTTTGATTGCCCTCATGGCGCAATACTGCCGTATTAGGAGATTTCTCCCAAAGATATTCCAACTGATTGCCATATTTTTCCTGAACTTGAGCCATGATACGCTTAGTCTGAGGGCAGATAAAATCCTGTACATCAAAGCAATCCTTCCGAATCTGGTAAAGAATCTCCAAACAAGCATCACGGACACTTGCAACAAAGCTTCCTGTCATACTTTCCATATGGACTTGAGGGTAGAGGTCACCCGTTTCCTGGTCAAAGACTTGAAAACTCACATTATCCCTTGTGATGGACACAGTCATGACAAAGTCTCCATCCAAAATCTGGAAAGTGTCGGTCCAGACTCCCTCATTTTCTATAAAACCATAGGCACTGGCTTTTTCTTGATTAAACTGATAGGATTTAAAAATTTCAAACATAAGTGAAAACTGCTACCCAAAGCTAGCAGTTCCTTTCTATTTTTTAAAAGACAACCTTAGTACCGTGAAGTTGTGTCACGCCTAGTTGGTCGATAAAGGTTTGACGGTTGTCCAAGTCAATCCCTCCACCTGGTAAGATTTCAATTTTACCTTTTGCATGTTCCAAAATTCTGTGATAGTGATCAAAACGTTTCTCTAGCGAGTCACCAGACACACCAGCACGAGTCAAGATACGGGTGACACCAGCTTGACTTAGCCAGTCAATAGCCTCCAATTGCTCTTCATCGCTCAATTCATCAAAGGCCATGTGAAAGACAATTTCCATTCCTTTAGATGCGGCAATCAGCTTCTCAAGATTAGCCTTATCCAACTTCTTATCAGCAGTTAATGCCCCAAAAACTACTCCTTGACTTCCAGCCTGAGCAGTCAAACGAATGTCTTCCAGCATAATTGCTATTTCAAGATCAGTATAGACAAAATCGCCACCACGTGGACGAATCATAGTCATAATGGTGCTATCGTAGTTAGCTGCCAGTTCAACCGCTGCCTTGGTCACTCCATAACTAGGTGTTGTTCCACCAACTGCTAAATTATCACAAAGTTCGATTCGACGAGCTCCAGCCTGCATTGCTTTTTCAAGCAAGGTCACATTTTCAGCACAAAATTCGTAAATCATTTGATTCTCCTTGATGTTTTCTTTAAATTTATTATATCATATTATTTTAAATATGCTTTTATTTTTATCAAGGCAAATTACTACTATTTTAACTATTCTTTGTCAGGAATGACTTTAAAAAGATAGTAGGTGATAAAGATAGTCAAGGCTCCCAAACCGATTTTAACAGGCAAAAGAGGGGCAAAATAAATAGAAATTCCCATCAAGATATAGATAGATACAATGATTTTTTTCTTACGTTCACGCGCTATTGACTTGGTTTCCCGAAAGTCAGCTACATAGGTTTGATAAAGCTTTGTATGATAAAGCCAGTCTTCAAAACGCTTAGAAGATTTTGAAAAGCAAGCGATAGACAGCAAAAGAAAGGGCGTTGTTGGCAAGAGGGGCAAGACAACTCCAACAAGAGCCAAGGCTAAAGAAATAAAACCAAAACTAAGATAAATAAAGCGCATGTCTTCTCCTAATAAAATAATCTTCTACTAGTTTCCCACAAAATGAGGAAATTTGTCAAGTTTAAACTAAAAAGAGCCTGAAATTCATTTTCAGGACTCTTCATTTTATTTAATCTTTTCCTCTTCGTAGTCGCCATTACTACATACAACCTGCTTGCCACCACCACGGACTTTTTTCTCCACAAGGAAGTGTCCGCATTTTGGACAGCCACGGCCAATTGGTTTGTCCCATGAAGTAAATTCACATTCTGGATAGCGATTGCAACCATAGAAGATACGATTGCGCTTGGTTTTGCGTTCAATGATTTGTCCTTGATGGCAGCTTGGACACTCGACACCAATCTCCTTAACAATCGCTTGCGTATGACGGCAATCTGGGAAATTGCTGCATGCATAGAATTTACCAAAACGACCGAGCTTAATCACCATCGGACTGCCACAAACTTCACAGTCAAACCCAGCTGGCTCATCCTTGATCTGAATTTTTTCCATTTCCTCTTCAGCCTTTGCTACTTCTTTGGAGAATGGTTTGTAAAATTCGTCAATAACACGTTGCCACTGCTCTTTTCCAACTTCGACATCATCAAGTTTTCCTTCCATTTCAGCTGTGAAGGTCACGTTTACGATGTCTGGGAAGTATTCAACGATGAGCTTATTAACAATTTCTCCCAACTCTGTTGGTTCAAAACGTTTGGCTGCCAGACGAACGTAGTAACGTTTTTGGATAGTTTCAATAGTCGGAGCGTAGGTTGACGGACGTCCAACTCCATTTTCTTCCAAGGTCTTGATAAGAGTCGCTTCCGAATAGCGAGCTGGCGGTTGGGTGAAATGTTGCTCTGGCTTGCTATTGACCTGCTTGACCACATCTCCTACTGACATATCTGGCAGCATTTTGTTCTTGTCAGAGTCATTGTAAATAGCAAGATAACCATCAAACTTAACTTGGCTTCCATTTGCTGCAAACTGAACCCCATTTTGAGATAGCTTAACAGCCATGGTATCAAAGATAGCGCCTGTCATCTGGCTAGCCACAAAACGGTTCCAGATAAGAGTATAGAGCTTGAGCTGGTCTTTGTCCAAGTACTTAGCGATGCTTTCAGGTGTGTTAAAGACACTAGATGGACGAATGGCTTCGTGGGCATCCTGAGCACCTGAGGCATTCTTGACCTTGCTACCATGCTTGGAATACTTGCTACCAAAACGGTCGTTAATGTAGCTTGCCGCTTCATTCTGAGCCACTGGACTGATACGAGTCGAGTCTGTACGCATATAGGTAATCAAACCTTGCACGCCCGATCCGATATTGATCCCTTCATAGAGCTGTTGGGCTACCATCATAGTCTTTCGAGTACGGAAATTGATTTTGTTAGCAGCATCCATCTGCATGGTTGAAGTCGTATAAGGTAGGGGCGCATTGCGTTTGCGCTCTTTCTTATCTACCTGGTCTACTGTGAAATCTTTGCTAGTCAAATGGGATAAGACTTCTTTGACTTCTTCGTTGGTGGTCAATTTCATCTTTTTGCCATTCATACCATAGAAAGAAGCCTGAAATTGCTTGGTTCCCTTCTTAAAGACGCCATCAATTGTCCAGTATTCTTCTGGTTGGAAGGCATTGATTTCATTTTCACGGTCAATGATGAGCTTAAGGGCAACCGACTGCACGCGTCCTGCTGATAAGCCCTTCTTGACTTTTTTCCACAAAATTGGCGAAATCGAATACCCTACCAAGCGGTCTAAGACTCGACGAGCTTGTTGGGCGTCGACCAAGTCCATGTCAATCTTGCGAGGTTCTTTAAAGGCATTTTTTACTGCGTCTTTGGTGATTTCATTAAAGACTACTCGGTTGGCATCATTCTCATCCAAATCAAGGATATGAGCCAAATGCCAGGAAATTGCTTCTCCTTCACGGTCCGGGTCACTCGCTAGAAAGACTTTATTGGCCTTTTTAGCTTCTTTTTTTAAGTCATTGATGAGAGGACCTTTTCCTCGGATATTGATATACTGTGGTTCATAGTTATTTTCAATGTCAACTGACATACTGGATTTCTTCAAATCACGAATATGTCCGACGCTGGCTAAAACCTTGTAATTTCGGCCTAAATATTTCTCAATCGTTTTCGCCTTGGCAGGCGACTCTACGATGACTAGATTTTTCTTAACTGTTGATTTTTTCTTCTTTGTTGCCGTAGCCACACTATCACACCTTTTCAAAGTAATAAACTTTATAAAGTGTAAACCATTTTTCTATAGCTGTCAAGACTTAACTCCTATAGTATAGAAGAAAAGTTTATCTGAGTGAACAATTTTTCCTTAAAATTCAAACTCAGCCAGCACATCTTGACCGCTGGAAATCAGTTTTGCTCCCTCTTGGATCAGGTGGTGACAGCCATCTGAATGGCCATCTAAAATGTTTCCTGGAATGGCAAAGACATCGCGTCCTTCTTCCATTGCACGCTCACAAGTGATGAGACTGCCAGAACGCATCCTTGCCTCTGCTACAATAACCCCACGACACAGTCCTGCAATGATACGATTTCGAGCTGGAAAATGAAATTTCAGAGGTTGCTCGCCAGGTCCATATTCGCTGAGAACCAGATGATCATTGCCAATGTACTCCTGCAAGCGTTTATTGGCTTTAGGATAAAATACATCCAATCCTGTTCCAATCACAGCAATCGTTTTTCCACCATTTTGGAGCGCAGCCATATGGGCAGCGGTATCAATCCCTTTGGCCAAACCACTAACCACGATTAACTCGTTTTCCAAACCTTGAATAACTCTCTGAACCGACTTTGCACCCTGACTAGAACATGAACGGCTCCCTACAACAGCAACCTTCGGAAACTTCAACAAGTCCAGATTTCCTTTATAAAATAAGAGCGCTGGAGCATCATAAATCTCACTCAGATCCCACGGATAACAGTCATCAAGAATAGAAAAGGATGGAAATTTTTGGAACTCCTCCTCCAACTGTGCATCATCTATCTGGAAATAGCGTTCCATCAAGACAGCTGGATTACGGCACCCAGATATTTCTGCAATGTCACCTAGCAAGAGCTCCTGATCTACAGTCTCGTCATATTCAAGGACAGTTAGAATCTGTTGATTGGTCAGCCCAGCTTTTCTCAATTTATAAATCTCATAGTTTGTGATCTTCATATACAACTCCATTTCTTTTTCTACTCATCTATCTATTCGTAAAAAAAATAAAAAGAAGACATGATAAATTGATTTTTGTATTTATCCAACTTTCGTATGTGATAACTTGGTTCATCAAAAACACAAAAAACTCTTGAAAAATCTTCAAGAGTTTTATTTTTTATTTCTATTCTTCATCCATGCTCAAGACGCTAAGGAAGGCTTCTTGTGGGACTTCTACTGATCCGATAGCTTTCATGCGTTTCTTACCAGCTTTTTGTTTTTCAAGGAGCTTGCGTTTACGAGAAACGTCACCACCGTAACACTTAGCAAGTACGTTCTTACGAAGGGCCTTGATATCCGTACGAGCCACGATCTTGTTCCCAATAGCTGCTTGAATCGGCACCTCAAACTGTTGACGAGGGATGATTTTCTTGAGCTTATCCACGATGAGTTTCCCACGTTCGTAGGCAAAGTCCTTGTGAACGATAAAGCTGAGGGCATCCACCTTATCACTATTGAGAAGGATATCCATTTTGACCAGCTTAGATGGGCGGTACTCTGACAATTCGTAGTCAAAACTTGCATAACCACGCGTTGAAGACTTAAGCTTATCAAAGAAGTCAAAGACAATTTCAGCAAGTGGAATTTGATAGATAACATTGACACGATTATCATCAATATAGTCCATGGTTACAAAGTCCCCACGTTTGCGCTGAGCCAATTCCATTACTGCCCCAACAAATTCCTGTGGTACCATGATTTGCGCCTTAACATAAGGTTCTTCAATGGTCGCGATCTTAGTTGGGTCTGGGAACTCAGATGGGTTAGACACATCCATAGACTCACCATCAGTTTGGTTAACCTTATAGATAACAGATGGAGCTGTCATAATGAGATCAATGTTGAACTCGCGCTCTAAACGCTCTTGGATAACATCCATATGGAGAAGTCCAAGGAAACCACAACGGAAACCAAATCCAAGTGCCTGAGATGTTTCTGGTTCAAATTGCAGACTGGCATCATTGAGCTGCAATTTTTCAAGGGCTTCACGAAGGTCATTGTACTTGTTTGACTCAATTGGGTAAAGACCCGCAAAGACCATAGGGTTCATTTGCTTGTAGCCATCTAGCGGTTCTGCTGCAGGATTGCTTGCTAGGGTCACTGTATCTCCGACACGAGTATCTTGAACCGTCTTAATAGAAGCTGCGATATAACCAACGTCACCTGTCGCTAGGAAATCACGCCCTACTGCTTTCGGAGTGAAAATTCCGACCTCAGTCACATCAAAGGTCTTGCCATTGCTCATGAGCTGAATCTTATCACCAGGTTTGACTACTCCGTCCATAACACGAACTTGGAGGATAACCCCACGGTAAGCATCGTAGACAGAGTCGAAAATCAAGGCCTTGAGTGGCGCCGCCACATCACCAGTAGGAGCTGGCACTTTTTCAACAATCTGCTCAAGAATCTCTTCAATACCAATACCAGCTTTGGCTGAAGCTAAGACAGCTTCACTGGCATCCAGTCCAATGACATCTTCAATCTCTGTACGAACGCGCTCAGGATCGGCTGCTGGTAGGTCAATCTTGTTAATGACTGGCAGAATTTCCAAATCATTGTCCAAGGCTAGATAAACGTTGGCAAGAGTTTGTGCCTCAATTCCTTGGGCAGCATCTACCACCAAAATCGCTCCTTCACAGGCTGCTAGCGAACGCGACACTTCATAGGTAAAGTCCACATGCCCTGGCGTGTCAATCAAGTGGAAGATATAGGTCTCCCCATCTTTTGCAGTATAATTCAGCTCGATAGCATTGAGTTTGATAGTAATTCCACGCTCTCGTTCTAGGTCCATACTATCCAGAAGCTGGGCTTGCATTTCACGACTAGAAACCGTCTCAGTCGCCTCCAAAATACGGTCTGCCAAAGTAGACTTCCCGTGGTCAATATGGGCGATAATAGAGAAGTTCCTGATCTTCTCCTGTCGTTTTTTCAATTCTTCTAAATTCATGATTCTCTTCCTTTCAGGGTATCTATTTATTATAAATTGTTTTTAACATTTTGACAAGACCATACCCTGTAAGGAGTACTAATCTTCGGCGATAAAGCCGTCATTTTCAATAAAATAGTGCTCGGTCATGCCTTGGTCAGTAAAGACAATACCATGAAGTACACCTCCATATACGGCTCCTCCATCCATCCCAACTTTGCCATCTTCTGTCACCCAAAGGTCAGCAGTACCTGGTTTCTGATCTAGTAGACCATAGACTGGTGTATGCCCAAAGACAATGGTTTTCCCAGTATGATTGGCCGCTTCGTGGAATGGTTTTCTGAGCCAGACTTTCTTGTAATCAGTCGTTTCATGCCAATCATCCAAGGTCAAATCAATACCAGCATGCACAAAGATATACTTGTCTGTCTCAACGACAAAAGGCATCTGACGAATAAATTCGACTAAATCTGCTGCTTCCGTTTCGACGCGTTTAGCGTCTTCAACTGCATCAACTGGTGCATCCAAGGGACGACCTAGGATAGAGTTAATAGTTGTATCTCCACCATTGCGACGATAATGGTCATAGCTTTCTTCTGGATTGTCCAACCAAGTCAAAAACATATACTCGTGGTTTCCTGATAGACAGATAGCCCCTTTATTATCCACCAAGTTCTTGACCATTTCTAAAACACGGCGACTATCCTCACCGCGGTCAATCAAATCCCCTAGAAAAAGCAACTGGGTCTGACCATCCCAAGTTTTGAGAAGGTCTTCCAACATCCCAGCTTTTCCATGAACGTCTCCAATTACATAATAGTCTGTCATCTTATTTCTCCCTGTTTCTCAACAATTCTCTGGCTTGCGTCAGGGCTGCTTCCGTCACATCATCACCAGCCAACATCTTAGCAACTTCCTCTACTCGCTCTTCTAAAGTCAAGAGACGAACCGTCGACACCGTAGAATGTTGGTCACTAATCTTTTCAATGAAGAATTGATAATCTGCGATGGCAATTACTTGTGGTAAGTGAGAAATAGCTAAAACCTGACCATGCTGACCAATCTTATGAATCTTTTGAGCAATGGCTTGGGCCACACGACCTGAAACTCCTGTATCCACCTCATCAAAGACAATACTGGTCTTGCCTTCCTTACGAGAAAAGGCTGACTTGATAGCTAACATGAGACGGGATAATTCCCCACCAGATGCAACTTTGACCAAGGGTTTAAAGTCTTCACCAGGATTGGTGGAAATGTAAAACTCGACCGTTTCATTCCCCTCCCGACTAAATTTGCCCTTACTAAAGCGAACCTGGAATTGTGCCTTCTCCATATAGAGGTCTTGCAGTTCTTGCTTAATCTCTGCCTCAAGCTGCTGGGCCAAGTCATGACGAGCAGATGCAAGCTGCCCTGCCAAATCAACAAGATTAATTTCCAATTTCTTTAGCTCTGCTTCCATGTCTTCGGAAGAAAGGTTATTACCTGTCAAGAGATTGTACTCATCCGTAATCTTGGCAAAATAAAGCAAAACATCGTCCACAGTTCCACCGTACTTGCGGGTAATCGTATTCAGAAGATCTAGGCGATTTTCAACCTGCATGAGACGATTACCATCAAAATCCAAGTCATCAATAATATCTTCCAAACGCTTGGTAATATCTTCTAAAACATAGTATGTTTCTGATAGAGAACTTGAAATTTCACGGTATTCAGGATCATATTCTTCGACACTTTCCATGTCATTCATGGCTGAACGCACATTAGCAAGACTGGAGAATTCCTCATTGTCCAACATACTATAAGCATTGGTTAGCGTATCCGCAATATTTTTATGATTGAGGAGTTTATCTCGTTCTTGGTTGAGAGCTAAGTCTTCACCAGCCTGCAAGTTTGCTGCTTCAATCTCTGCCATTTGAAATTCCAACATCTCAATGCGAGACTTGTGTTCCTGCTGGTTTTTCTTGACTTCCAGAACTTGTTTACGCATTTTGCGATAGGTGTCAAAGTTTGTCTGATAGGCTTGTTTAAGCTCCAAAAATGCTGCATCACCAAATTCATCCAACATTTGGATATGAAGTTGTGGACGCATTAACTCCTCTTGGTCATGTTGTCCATGAATGTCGACAAGATGCTGGCCGATTGCACGCAAGACAGAAAGATTGACCATCTGGCCATTCACGCGACTAACACTTCGCCCATTTTGAAGAATTTCACGACGGATGATAATCTCATCCCCCAACTCCAACCCTTGCTCTTCAAAGAGTTCTTGTAAAGAACGGCTATTCTCAACAGAGAAAAGCCCTTCAATCTCAGCCTTGGGAGCACCATGACGAATAACGTCTGTAGTCGCTCTAGCTCCTAACATCATGTTCATGGCATCGATGATGATCGATTTCCCAGCACCTGTTTCACCAGTCAGGACAGTCATACCTTTCTCAAAATTGAGCGAAATCGCCTCTATAATGGCAAAGTTTTTTATCGAAATTTCAAGTAACATATAAACCTACCAATTTTTTACTTGTTCAAACATTTCCTTGGCGTCTTCTTCATTTCTCAAGATAATCAAAATTGAGTTGTCGTCTGCCAGACAGTTGAAAATTTTCTCTGAGAAAGTATTCATCAGCTGACTCTTGACAAAGGCAGTATTCCCAGGAATGACATCCAGATTGATCATATTTCCCATGCGCTCAGAACCTACTATGTTATTCTCAGCCAACTGCAAACTTTTGACGATTGATTTTGGCAACTCATAAATATAGGTGTTGTTCTTCAAAGGAATTTTAACAATTCCAAGCTCCTTGATATCCCTTGAGACAGTGGCTTGTGTAGCAGAAATACCTGCTTCCTTCAAATGCTCAACGATTTCTTCCTGTGTTCCGATTTGGTAATCCGTTACAAATCTTCTAATTTTTTCAAGTCTTTCTTTTTTATTCATCTTTAAATTCTCTATGTGCTCTCTCTACAACTTTTTCTATTTCAGGAGCAACTTGGTTACTTGCTCCCTCTTCCTTTTTCAAATAAGCTAAAAACTCAATATTCCCATGTCCACCTTGGATTGGTGAATAGTCTAATCCAAGCACTGAAAAACCTTGTTCAACTGCCATAGAAGTGACAGATTCAAGGACATTCTGATGAACCTTGGCATCACAAATAATCCCATTTTTCCCAATCTGCTCACGACCTGCTTCAAACTGGGGCTTAACCAGAGCCACGACCTGACCTTGATCAGCCAAGACACGATGCAAAGCAGGCAAAATCAGACTGAGGGAAATGAAACTCACATCAATACTGGCAAAGCTTGGTTCCTGCTCAAAATCAGTCTTTTCAGCATAACGAAAATTAAACTGCTCCATGCTGACAACCCGCGGGTCTTGACGTAATTTCCAAGCCAACTGATTGGTGCCAACATCGACTGCAAAGATCAACTCAGCACCATTTTGCAACATGACGTCAGTAAATCCTCCAGTGGAAGCCCCAATATCAATCGTGGTCGCTCCATCAACTGACAACCCAAAGACCTGCAAGGCTTTTTCTAATTTCAAACCACCACGGCTAACATACTTGAGTTTTTCACCTTTGAGTTTTAGCTCAGTGTCATCTGGGATTTTCTCTCCTGGCTTGTCAAAACGCTCCCCATTGAGGACTGCTACAACTAGACCAGCCATGACACCGCGTTTAGCCTGTTCTCGTGTTTCAAACAAGCCCTGTTTATAAGCTAGTACATCCACTCTTTCCTTAGCCATTGATTCTCAAACTTTCTACTACTTTCACAATCGGCGCTGTTTCAAAGCTGACTTGCTGGGCAATTTCTTCTAATTTAGCCTCGGCTTGATCCAAAGTTTGGTTACAAAAGGATATAGCCTCCTCCAAGCCCAACAAGGCTGGATAGGTCGACTTTTCTGCCTGTAAATCCTTTTGCGGAGTCTTGCCGATTTCCTCAAAACTAGCTGTTACATCCAGCACATCATCTCTGACTTGAAAGGCCAGCCCAATCAATTCACCCACAGTTTTCAATTTTGCTTGGATTTCTGGTTCCAATTCCGCAATGATAGCAGCTGCTTGGAAAGGATAAGCTAGTAATTTTCCAGTCTTATTGTCATGAATGGTCTGAAGTTCTTCCAAGGATAAATGCTGGTGTTCGCCTTCCATATCTAAAACCTGCCCTGCCACCATACCTAGACTCCCTGAAGCAAGGGATAAGTTGGCAATCAAATCCACCTTGATCTGACTTGGTAAATCTGCCTGCGCTATCAAGGCATAGGGATCTAGGAACAAGGCGTCTCCTGCCAATATTGCCATAGCTTCGCCAAATTTCTTATGATTGGTTAAACGCCCCCGACGATAATCGTCATCATCCATGGCAGGAAGATCATCATGAATCAAGCTTCCTGTATGAATCATTTCCAAAGCCGCAGCCACCTGCGCGTGAGCTGGTTGGATAACCACTCTCAGGGATTCCAAAACTTCTAACAAGAGAAAAGGCCGAATACGCTTGCCACCAGCATGAATAGAATAGAGAACAGACTCTCGCAAACTAGAGGCAAACTGCTGGTCTCCATAAAAATCTTCCAAGGCAGACTCGACAAGAGATAATTTTTCTTGCTTCTTCATTCAAAATCACTTTCTGTTCCGTCTTCTTGCATGACCTTGACCAAGGTCTTTTCAGCCTTGTCCAGCGTCGCTTGGAGCTCTTTTGACAAGACCATTCCCTTTTGAAAGGCAGCAATTGCATCTTCTAGAGCGATTTCACCATTTTCCAAACTTTGGACAATGGTTTCCAGTTCTGCTAGATTTTCCTCAAATTTCTTTTGTTTTGACATCTTTAACCTCTAATTCTACTTGACCATCTCGCATCAAAAGCGTTACTTGATCTTTTTTCTTCAAACTCTCAACCGAGTCTACTACGGACTCTTCCTTTTTGACAATAGCATAACCACGCGCCACGATTCGACTGGTATCCAACATCAGCAGAGCTTCTGAAAGTCGCTTCACTTCAGCAACTTTAGCATCATAAACAAGAGCCATTTGGCTACGTAAGAGCCTATCCAACTGACCAAGCCGGTCTTGATAGCGTTGGATTTTGGTAATAGGTGATATTTGGACCAATTGATGCGTCCTTGCTTGGACTAATTGCTTGTTATCAGAAATCCGTGTTCGCAAACTTTGTTTTAAGCGCAGTTGTAGTTGATCTAACCGTTGCAAATAACCATCATACAAGCGCTCTGGCTGTCTAAAGATAACTGACTGACTGCATTTTTTCAGAGCTTCTTGTTTCTTAGATAGGACATTTCGGACTGCTGTTGCCATCCGTTTTTCTTGATTTTGCAAATGGGTCAAGAGATCCAACTTGGTTACAGGTGTTGCCAGTTCAGCAGCAGCTGTTGGCGTTGCAGCCCGTCTATCTGCCACAAAATCCGCCAAGGTCACATCTGTCTCATGCCCAACACTAGAAATAACTGGCAAACGGGATTCAAAAATAGCCCGTACCACGATCTCTTCGTTAAAAGCCCAGAGATCCTCGATGGAACCCCCACCACGACCAATGATGAGAACATCTAGGTCCTCACGTTGATTGGCACGCGCAATATTTCGAGCAATTTCCTCCGCTGCTCCATCACCTTGTACCTTGGTCGGATAGAGAAGGATATCAACACCAGGAAAACGTCTGCTGACGGTCGTGATGATATCTCGAATAACGGCTCCACTACGACTGGTCACCACACCGATTCGCTTAGCAAACTGGGGAAGAGGTTGCTTGAATCTCTCTTGAAATAGACCTTCTTCCGTCAATTTTTTCTTGAGTTGTTCAAACTGAATCGCTAGCGCTCCAACCCCATCAGGCTCAGCTTTTTCAATGATGATAGAGTAACTCCCGCTGGGTTCATAAACCTGTACACGCCCAATCACATTGATCTTCATTCCCTCTTCGAGGTCAAAACCTAATTTCTGATAAATCCCAGACCAGATGGTCGCTTGAATAACCGCATGGTCATCTTTTAGGGAGAAATATTGGTGAGTAGGACGTTTACGAAAGTTGGAAACTTGACCAGTTAAATAGACCCGTTCCAAGTAAGGGTCTTTATCGAATTTCATTTTCAGATACTTGGTCAAAGTTGTTACCGATAAATACTTTTCCATCTCCACCTACTACTCATTTTCTTGCTTTTCCATGGGTATTATTATACCAAAAACATGCTTAAAAATCACCTTTTTCCTACTGAAACTAAAGGAAAAATAGAAAAAGGAGGCTAGGCCTCCTCATCTGATTATTTACTGTTTCGCGCTTCTTCCAAAATCTTTGCAATTTTTGTCGTCAAAAGGTCGATAGCAACTGTATTGCTGACACCTTCAGGAATGACGATATCGGCATACCGTTTGGTCGGCTCGATAAACTGGTGGTACATAGGTTTAACTACACCTAAGTACTGCTCAATGACACTGTCAAGGCTACGTCCACGCTCCTCCATATCACGCTTGATACGGCGAATAATACGCACATCATCATCTGTATCCACAAAAATCTTGATATCCATCAAATCGCGCAGGCGCTTGTCCTCCAAGACCAAAATCCCCTCAACGATAAAGACATCTTGAGGTTCTTGACGATAGGTCTTGCTACTCCGTGTATGCTCTGTATAGTCATAAGTCGGAATATCCACTGGGCGACCCGCCAATAACTCCTTAATCTGCTCGATCATCAAGTCTGTATCAAAGGCAAAAGGATGGTCGTAGTTGGTTTTGACACGCTCTTCAAAGGTCAAATGAGACTGATCCTTGTAGTATGAATCATGCTCAATCATGGAAATCTTCTCATCAGGAAAATGCGATAAAATGGCTCTTGAAACACTGGTTTTTCCTCCACCAGAACCACCTGTCACTCCGATAATGATTGGTCTATTTTGCATGCTATCCTCCGTTTTTTTATCCGTCGTCTATTCTATCACATTTTTTGTAAAATTTATAGTCTGATTTGGATAGTCTAGGGGAAACAAATCCATCCCTACACCCCAGTTAGACTAGCTAAAAACCTTCCTTGGCTTGTAGAGATTGCCTCGTTTTTCTAGAATAGCTAGCAATTTGTCTCCCTCAAAGGCAGCCAATTCTTGGTCTGTTTGCTCTAACTCGATAAAACGACCAAAACGTACTTCTGTAGCCTCTTCTGGACTTAGAAAAACTTTGACAAGATCCCCCGTTCCAATCTCTAGAGGATGGAGAAAGTCCAGTTGATCAGCCTCCACTTTTTCAGCAATTTCTTCCAAGGTAAGAGCATCTTCTAACTGCAAACCGGCTGCACTAGTTCGAGTCAGATGCGACATATGAGCCGCATAACCAAGCTTCTCTCCCAAGTCAACGGATAAGGTACGGATATAAGTCCCCTTGCTACATTTTACACGAAAAGTGAATCGTGCAAGATGAGCATCATAAGAAATCGGACTTGTCCGTTCAAATTGATAAATAGTCACCTGACGTTCTGGACGCTCCACTTCCTGACCAGCACGCGCATACTCATAGAGCTTGCGACCATTGACCTTGACAGCCGAATACATAGGCGGAATCTGAGTAATAGGCCCAGTCAAGCTAGCAATCGCTTCATCGACAAGCTTTTCATCTAGAGGAGCTAAGACAGGCGTCTCTGCAACTATCTCACCACTAGCATCCTCGGTCGTTGTTGAATAACCTAGAGTAATTTCTCCCTCATAGACCTTGCCCTCATCCTGCATAAATTCGACCATGCGGGTCGCCTTACCAACCGCAATCGGCAAAACACCCACCACATCCGGATCCAAGGTCCCACCATGACCAATCTTCTTGGTTCCCAAAATCTTTCTCAGTTTAAAAACCGCGTCATGCGAGGTCATCCCCGCTTCTTTTTTTAAGTTGATAATACCGTTCATGTGTTGCTTTCTAGTTTACTGCTATCTTTTAACTTTTTATCCCTACGACTTTTTAACTTTTGGTTCATAAAATCGTAAAAGTTAATTTTTGCTTCTTGCATTAGTTTATTCAACAAGGCTGTTTTACTGCTCATTATAATACTGTGGAGTTCCCCATCAATCTCTATAATTAATTGTCCGTTTTTTATTTTTCTTCTCTCTTTTTGTAATTTTAACTCTACAGATTTAAAAAAAATTTCTAGTAAAGATTGATTTTCGAGATAAAAGTGATAATAAATTTTTAGTAAATTAAGGTGAAAATCCATAAGTGTTTTTGTAAAAGCAATATTTGCTATATCTCCATACACATGCCTAATTTCATCACGAATTCTTATAAAAGCTTCCTTTGACGACTTACTGAAATTAAACTTTTCACCTTCTTTTAGTATATAATCTAAATTAAAGCTATATCTATTTTGATTGAAAGATAGAGGAATATGCCCATGCAATGCGAAATTTCTTAAAGTCATAATTAATATGTACGAAAACTCTGAATCATATATTCTGTTTATCATTTTTTCTAACTCTTGTGAATATTTTTTATCAAAGTGGATTAACAAATCAACTAAAGTCTTAGATGAGCTCATTAAATTTATAAGTAAAGAATTAATAATAATGAATTCATCTCCATTCAAACCATTTTGTTTTCTTATGTTATCGTTAGTATCCAACTCAAAGTGATAAAGTATTTGACAAAAATTAAAAATATAGACATGATAAAATTGATTGATTGTATGTAACTCATCTGATGTACTTAGAAAATTAACAATTAACTTTTCATTTTCTTTTGATAGATGAACTATGTCATCCAAATTGAGATCAGGCATAGGTATTAAACTTTTATTATTCATTATATAATTCCTCATTCATATTATTGAACTAGTACCATACATTACAAATGAAACTACTCCCCCTTCAGCGCTTCAAACTTCGCTTTCATGGTTGGATTTTTTCGGGTCAATTTTTTAACCGAAACATCTTCCAATTTGTTGTTAGCGAGGCGGAGTTGGTTTTCGGATGTGGTTAGGAACTTCTTGACCTCTTCCATGCGTTTGATGGCCTTGTCGATTTCATCAATTGCTTTACCAAAGTTGGTCGAAGCAGAGTTGTAGTTTTTGGCAAAAGCTACTTTGAAGGCATTCAAGTCTTCTTCAAAATGCGTAATATCGATATTCTGCTCTCGCACTAAGGCCAACTCTTGTTTGTATTTTAGGGAATTAAGCGCCGCATTTCGCAGGAGACCAATTAACTGGATAAAGAACTGAGGACGAACCACATACATCTTTTCATACTCGTGGCTGACGTCAACAATCCCTGTGTTAAAGTAGTCGTTATCTGCTTCTAACATGGTCACCAAAACGGCATATTCACAGTTCTTCTCCCGACGGTCCTTGTCCAATTCCTTGTAAAAATCCGCATTCTTATGTTTTTTCTCTGTTCCGTCCGCTTCATTTTTCATTTCAAACATGATGGAAATGATTTCGACTCCATTTTCATCGCACTCACGGAAGATAAAGTCACCTTTAGAACCACGCGCAGAAACCTTGTTATCCTTCTCAAAGTAGGCATTTGGAAAGGCAAAACTACGAACCTTATTGAACTCACTCTCTGCATACTGTTCCAAACTTTCCCCGATAGCTTTTGTGGATTGTTGAGCTTTAAAGTTCTTGTAAAATTCGACTTGTTCATTAGCTGCCTTAAGTTGAGCTTCGTAATTCTGCTTAACGGAAGCCAAAGATAACTCATTTTCCTTTTCTTGCAAGAGGAGCTGATTTTTGACCTGATCCCGTTCTTTTTCTAAGTCAGAAAGAGCCTTTTGCAGTTGATTTTCATGCTTAAAACGCAAGGTGGCCAATTGGCTTTCCAAGGCCTGCACTTCCTTGTCCTTTGCTAATAAGGCCTCATGACTTGTCTGTTCAACTTCTTTCTTAGCTAACTCTTTCTCTGTATCAAAGTTTTGGATTTGACTCTGCAATTGCGCAATTTCTTGATCCTTCTGAGCCAGTTTAGTCTGTTGCTCATTCATGGCCTTTTGTTCAGCCAAGGCCAGCTCCTGCTTCATGCGATCGTGTAATTCCTTATCAAACTCAGCTGTTCTCACTTGGGATAAAAGTTCGGCATACTGACTCTCATTTACTGTAAAGACTTCCCCACAGTTGGGACATTTGATTTCGTTCATATATTCCTCTTTCTAGACTTCTGTAACCATTATATCATGCTTAAAGGAAAATCAAAAACAGTGAGTCGAAACCCACTGTTTATCTGTTTGCTTTATACTTTTTCCAAGGCCAAGCGCAAATCTTCAATCAAATCCTCTACATTTTCAAGACCGATAGACAAGCGGATTTGGTTTGGTGTGATACCTGCCGCTTCTAGATCTTTTTCTGACAACTGACCGTGAGTGGTTGTCGCTGGATGGACAACAAGCGATTTGGCATCTGCTACGTTTGCAAGGTCAGAGAAGATTTCCAAATTATCAATGACCTTGCGAGCTTCTGCCTCTCCACCTTTAACATGGAAGGTAAAGATTGAACCCACGCCTTTTGGCAAATATTTCTCAGCCAAGGCATGATATGGACTGTCAGCTAGTTTTGGATAATTTACCTTCTCTACCTTAGGATGATTTACAAGGAAATCAACAATTTTCTCTGCATTTTGCACGTGACGTTCAACACGAAGAGAGAGAGTTTCAAGCCCTTGGAGCAAGAGAAAGGCATTAAATGGTGACAAGGCAGCACCTGTATCACGGAGCAATTGAACACGAACAGCGATAATAAAGGCTGCTGCACCCACATCACGAGTATAGCTCAAGTTGTGGTAACTTGGGTCTTCCTCAACAAATTGAGGGAACTTCCCTGAAGCCTCCCAGTCAAAACGACCACTATCGACAATCACTCCACCAATAGTCGTACCATGCCCACCGATAAACTTAGTTGCTGAATGAATGGCAATATCTACACCGTGAGAGAAGACGTTAATCAAATATGGTGTGGCAAAAGTATTGTCAGAAACGAGAGGAATCTGGTGTTTATGCGCAATCTCAGCCAATTTTTCCAAGTCAGGAATGTTAATCAAGGGATTCCCTAAGGTTTCAATCAAGACAAGTTTGGTATTGTCACCGATAGCTGCTTCAACTTCCTCCAAATTATCCACATCCACAAAGGTAGTTGTGATCCCATAACGAGGAAGGGTTTCCTTCAAGAGGTTAAAGGTCCCACCGTAAATAGTTGACGCCGCTACCACATGGTCACCTGCGTGAGCAAGCGCCAAAATAGTGTAGGTTACAGCAGCCATACCTGATGCTGTCGCTAGTGCTCCAACACCACCTTCAAGAGCAGCGATTCTTTCCTCAAAGGCTGCTGTTGTAGGATTGGTGATACGAGTATAGATATTGCCTGGTTTTCTCAAGGCAAACAAATCAGCACCTTCCTGCGTGTCATCAAAAACGAAGGATGTTGTTTGATAAATCGGTACTGCACGAGACTTGGTTGCTGGATCAACTACTTGTCCAGCATGTAATTGTAGAGTTTCAAATTTAAAATCACGAGTCATAAGACGACCTCCAAATAGCTTCATTACGGATATTGTATCATCTTGGGACAGGCTTTTCCAATACCGTTTTTCTATATTTTGATATAAGGAACAACTATGACTAGTCTTACATCTCAAACAAAAAGCACGATTAACTCGTGCTCATTTCTTTAATCGACATAAGTATCTTCGTTTTTATTGAGGAAGGCATATGGTAAGCCCATCAAGAGACCTCCTCCGATAAAGTTCCCGACAAAGGTTACACCCCAGTGACGAAGAATATTAGGTATGTCAAAATTAGCAATGGAATCTGCTGCAACACTAAACTTAACAATCGCAAAAGAAGCAAAGTTCGCAGCAATGTGTTCGTTTGTTAAGAATACAAACATGTAAATTGCTGACAAAACAAGCCAAAGTTTGGCGCCACCGTCTTTCACCAAAACGAATGAAAGAATGGCAATGTTTACAAAGATATTGGCTAAAATACCTTCAAGCAAGACTAGCTCATTGGAACGACCTAACTTCATCTCTACAACTCCTGAAATGAAGCTATCATGTGTTAGATTTGCATAGGCTGCCGAGTGAGCAAAGCCCCAACCTGCTATCAAAGCTCCGATAAGGTTGAACAAGGTACAGTATAGTAAAACCTCAGCTGTTTTTCTCCAAGAGATTTTCTTCAAGAAACTACCAGCTGTCAAAAACATCATATTTGAAGTTACCAATTCAGCATTCAAGAAAACAATGTAAGCCAATCCCCAAGCAAAAACGAATGGGAAGAGGAAACGTCCACTACCAGGTGCGATTTTATTAATCAAATCAGCCCCGATCGCACCTGCAGCTGTACTAAATGTTAGAAAGGCACCTGCAAACATGGAACGAATCGCATACTTAAACTTACTTTGGCTATAAAGACTTTCTTTCTTCTTGCAAGCAAATTCAATCTTTGAGATAAATTCTGAAGAGACCATAAAAAACTCCTAAAACTTTTATTTGTGAATATTATAACATAAAGCACGCATTTTGAAAAGCCTTTCTTGTATACGTTTTCTACAAAGAAAATCAAGGCATTGGGGGAATTCCATAAATCTCTCCTTTACCCATTAACAGAAAAACATTTCAATGTTTCAAATTGATCATCCCAAAATTCAAACTCAAATAGGTGCCAGTCATCGAAGGTTTGCTCACAATAACTAACTGTTCCTTGATTGTAGTCAATGATAGGTTTCCCCAGCTTGTTCTTCACATCTTCCTCGCTGACTTCTCCATACATTTCCTTAAGATCAGCTAGCATGAAGTTGATAATTCTATTGAGATTTTCCTGATAATTTTTTGATAACAGTTCAACTTTATCTATAAAGTCACAATCAGGCTCTTCGTCCCAAACAAAGATCACTCCTTCATACTCATAAGTATATTGCTGCAAACTCTCATCAAAATTCATTGTTCACTCTCCAAATCATTATCATTTACTAAAAATTTAGTAACATTAATCAAAATGTTCAAATGATTTCATAAAAATGTCTTCCACACACGCGTACGACAAAATAACAACACTTGCAATGATTAGAAGATATCATCATAATGTTCACTCGCTTGTTGCACAAACTCGAAAATATTCAAAGATATGGGTTTCATTTCCAGTGAACCTAATGCCCCCAAATCATTCATATAAATAGTGTCGTCAGAATCTTTCTTTATAAAAAAAGCGACATCTCCATCTTGCCCAATCAGGAAAAAATCAGGTTCCCACTCCTCTATTTGGTAGGTGGAGTTTCTTTCTAGCAAATCTAACCTCGAATATAAGGTGACGCCTGTATTCTCTATCACCAACTCTCCTGAATTGTCGATTTTACTCAAGAATTCTGCGTATAGGTTCGGAAGTGCCAAGTCAATCTGATTATTCATTCTCAACTCCTCATCTATTTTTCCTACTGCGAAAGTTCTATATCTCATCTTCACTTAGTTCTCTAAAATGTGAAATATGATATCCAAAATAAGACTTCCCCGATTTTCCTATGAAGATTCCGTGTCCAGCCATATTGGCAATTTCTCGCAAGAATATCATAGGAAGATCCTTGTCAAATGGAAAACTACTTGTTGTGTCCTCTTTGAGCGTAACTAAAGACTTTTCTCTTAACTGACTCATTATCTATCCTCTCTTATGCCAAGCATCCTTCGGTTGCTTACGATAAATCTTTCAACCTACTGACCAGTTTCCTTTCACATTGAAAAGATACCATTAAAGTTGAATGATCATCTTGCAAGTATCATACATTATCAAATTTTATAGTTTTCGATTTCTTCTCTACTTACGCCTACAAGTTCTGTCGTCCACAAGCCTACAATGTCCGACAAGACTGAATCGCTGGTATACTCTTCTTCACCGTCTATATACTTACTGGAAAAGACAGGCTTCCTTGTCGCCGCTTGATAAAATGCCATGGCTACTTTTTCTAGTTTTTGAGGATTGAAATCAAGTGATAGTTTTTGAGCCATATTTCCTCGTACTTGATCCCAATTTTCCTGCTTAACCTGATAGCTTTCTCGTATTTTAGACACATAGCCCCTACAAAATGCTTTCAATAAGTCTGTATTCTGATAAAGATACTGACAGCTAAAATCTGAAATACAACCTGCGTGAAGTAGGAATGTTAGTAAGTCATCCAGACTTTCTGCTACTCTCCCCACTTGGCCCTCACTTCCGATAAAGCCTATGCTGTTATCTTCGAGAAAAACATATTCTCCCCCACTACCGTCTTGAGCAAATGCCTTACAGGCAAGAGAGTATTCCTCATTGTTCCCTGAAAACTGAACTTCACTTATCTTGTCATAAAAATAAATATCACATTCAGTCATCAGTAAGGTCCTTAACTGTTCATTTTCTCTGACTTCTTGTAGCTTATCCATGATCATTCCTTTCTTAAGCTAAACACTTATCCATCTATTACAATTCTAATATGGTAGTTTTTAGTTTCATTCTTTAGATTCTTCACAAGGAGATCATTCTGTTTTGATTGTCCGAAGAAAAAACTGACAGATTTTCCATCTTTTCTTTCGATACACAAATGATACCTTGCCCCATTCAATTTGACACTTCGAATATATTTGACTTCAATCCTTCTGATGTTATTCAGCGGAATGATTCTCTTCACAAATACAAAAGCATTGTGAATATAAAATCTCCCATTGGCAATGTGAAACGGGGCAAAAAAATCACCACCACTACGACGGACAATTATAAAACGTCGCCAAAAGATTAGTAAAAGAATAGAGGCTAATAAGTAAAAGGCAAAACTAAAGACAGGACTTTCCCACATCGTTTTCATTCCAAACAAAAAATATTCGAACATGCATTATTCTCCTTTGACCGACGGTTCTATTTGACAAAAACCAGTGAAAAATACAATTCACTGGTTTTTGAGGTTAATAACGTTGTTTATATGGCTTATTAAAGGCGCTTAGGATATCATCAGATGTTTCAGAATATGCTTTAACTTCTTTAAAATCACCTTTAACAATAATTCGCTCTGTCGCATTATAGTCCACACAAGTTACCAGCGTAATCTCCTTAACTCCTTCACGATCCTCGATTTCATCTACCCGATCAGGCGTTACGTGCTTCACCTCACGAATCTCATAGGTGTATACTTTATCTTTATCAGTCAGATAGATTTTCATCCCCGCTTTGGCATTGACCAAAGGTGAGAAGAGCATCTGACTCGCATTTTCAGCAGTAAAGATATGGTGACTAGCGAGAGAATAGTTGCCTTCCCCCATTTTTTGGTTTGCTTTCATAGTCCCTGCCCCGTAGAACAAGTTTACATTATCCAAACCTTTAAAAATAGGTAGGTTGATCTCTACTTCAGGAATGGCAATTCCTCCAATCACTGGAAGTTGCTGAGCGTCCCACTGGGCAGCTAAAACTGCCTCAGAGGAAATAGATTTGACAGAATCAAAATCGAAATTTCCTTCTGTCTCTTTATTTTCCTCAATTTTTTCCTTAGTCACCTGACTGACTTGGTATTTATTGGTATTCCAAACCATAAAGATATCACGAATTTGAGCATTAAAAATCAAGGCAAGGGATAGAAGAATTAAGAATCCAGCTAAAATATTGATTAGTATATTTTTACGGTTATTCTTCTTTATTTTTCTGTGAGACATTATGCTTCACCCTCTGTTTTCTCTTCTGTTGCTACCTCTTCTTTTTCTGCTGCGGCAACCGTTGTGAAGGTCACAATCTTAGCATTCTGGTCTAGACGCATCACCTTCACTCCCATAGTTGAGCGTCCTGTTTGTGAAATATTGGCAACATTTGTACGGATCATGACACCTGTATCTGTGATAATCATCAGGTCTTCATCACCTTTAACAGTGAGGAGACCCGCAAGAGGACCATTCTTCTCAGCAACATTGGCTGTCTTCATCCCTTTACCACCACGGCCTTTAGTTGGATATTCAGTAGCAAGAGTACGTTTACCATAACCTTTTTCAGTGATGATAAGAACCTCGTCCTGGTTTGTAATCACGCTAGCACCAACTACAGTATCTCCTTCACGAAGATTGACTCCTCGAACACCTGTCGCGATACGGCTCATGCCACGAACAGCTGATTGATTAAAACGAACAGCATAACCAAACTTGGTACCAATGATAATATCCGTATCTTCTTCTGTCAATAGAACATTAATCAATTCGTCTTCATCCTTGAGATTCAAGGCCTTCAGCCCATTTTGACGAATATTTGCAAATTCTTTGACACTAGTTCTCTTCACAACACCGTGACGAGTTGTGAAAAAAAGATAAGCATCATCACTACGCTCAGAATCAACGTTGATGATGGTCTGAATGCTCTCACCTTCGTCCAACTTCAAAAGATTGACAACTGGCAATCCTTTGGCTGTACGACCATATTCAGGAATTTCATAACCTTTTAGTCGGTATACTCGTCCTTTATTGGTAAAGAAGAGCAAATGATCATGGGTGCTGGTTGAAACCAACTCACGCACAAAGTCATCATCCTTAACTCCAGTACCTTGAACGCCACGTCCACCTCGTTTTTGAGCAGTAAATTCACCTTGGTCCAAACGTTTGATGTAGCCCTTATTAGAAAGGGTAATCAAAACGTCTGTCTCTTCAATCAAGTCTTCATCTTCAAGGGTTAAGACCTCTCCGACCATCAACTCAGTACGGCGTTTGTCACCAAATTTGCGTTTGACTTCGTCCAGCTCCTCTTTGATGATTTGAGCCACGCGCTCAGGTTTGGCAAGAATATCGGCCAAATCTGCAATCAAGGCAATCAATTCATCATATTCGGACTGAATTTTATCGCGTTCCAATCCTGTCAAACGACGAAGACGCATATCAAGGATAGCCTGACTTTGACGTTCAGAAAGCTTAAACTTGCTCATCAACTCAGCTTGCGCTTCCGCATCCGTTTCACTAGCACGGATAATACGAATCACTTCATCGATATGGTCTAGTGCAATTAAAAGACCTTCTAAAATGTGCGCACGCGCTTCCGCTTTTTCCTTGTCAAAACGGGTACGGCGAACCACCACTTCTTTTTGGTGCTCGATGTAAGCATCCAAAATTTGACGAAGGGACAAGATCTTCGGTACGCCATTTTGAATCGCCAACATGTTGAAACCAAAATTGGTTTGCATCTGGGTCATCTTGAAGAGGTTGTTAAGGATAACGTTGGCAGAGGCATCGCGTTTGACCTCTATCACAAAACGAACCCCTTCACGGTTGGACTCATCACGTACGGCTGTAATGCCCTCAAGACGTTTTTCCTGAACCAAACGAACAATATGCTCATGCACCTTGGTTTTATTGACCATGTAAGGGAATTCCGTTACAACGATGCGTTCACGACCCGTCTTAGTAGTTTCAATCTCTGTACGAGAACGAAGGACAATGGAACCTTTACCAGTCTCATATGCCTTATGGATCCCTGATTTCCCCATGACAAGAGCACCGGTTGGAAAATCTGGACCAGGCAAGACTTCCATCAAGTCCTTAGTCGTCACTTCAGGATTATCCATAACCAACTTCACAGCGTCAATGGTCTCTCCTAAGTTGTGAGGTGGAATATTAGTTGCCATCCCAACAGCGATACCAGTTGCCCCATTGACCAAAAGGTTTGGAAAACGTGCCGGCAAGACCAAGGGTTCACGTTCATTGGCATCGTAGTTGTCTACGAAATCAACTGTGTTTTTATTGATATCACGAAGCATTTCAAGAGCAATCTTGCTCATACGTGCCTCAGTATAACGCTGAGCGGCAGCACCGTCTCCATCCATAGAACCAAAGTTTCCGTGTCCATCGACAAGCATGTAACGGTAGCTCCACCACTGAGCCATACGAACCATGGCTTCGTAAATAGACGAGTCTCCGTGTGGGTGGTATTTACCCATAACATCCCCTGTAATACGGGCTGATTTTTTATGAGGTTTATCTGGAGTAACACCTAGTTCATTCATTCCGTAAAGAATACGACGGTGAACAGGTTTTAAGCCATCTCGAACATCAGGAAGGGCCCGCGCGACGATAACGCTCATGGCGTAGTCGATAAAGCTGGTCTTCATCTCCTTTGTCAGATTGACATTCACTAAATTTTTATCCTGCATTAATAAATGCCTCATTTCACTATTAGTAATTAGATATATTATACCATAAAATGTCCTTTATTTCAGGCTTCTGAAACTACTAAAACGTTTACATCAATAACCGCATAGAATATTCGTGACAAAGCTTTTTAAAAGTGATAGAATGAAAGTGTCTGGGGATTCCCCTAAAAAAAATGAAGGAGATGTTTAGATAATGACTTCAACTAAACAACACAAAAAAGTGATCCTTGTTGGTGACGGTGCCGTGGGTTCATCTTACGCTTTCGCACTTGTTAACCAAGGAATTGCACAAGAGCTTGGAATTATCGAAATTCCACAATTACACGAAAAAGCTGTTGGTGATGCGCTTGACCTTAGCCACGCCCTTGCCTTCACTTCACCTAAAAAAATCTACGCTGCTCAATACTCTGACTGTGCAGACGCTGACCTTGTTGTTATCACTGCAGGTGCTCCTCAAAAGCCAGGTGAAACTCGTCTTGACCTTGTAGGTAAAAACTTGGCTATCAACAAATCAATCGTAACACAAGTTGTTGAATCAGGTTTTGATGGTATCTTCCTTGTTGCGGCTAACCCAGTTGACGTTTTGACTTACTCAACTTGGAAATTCTCTGGATTCCCTAAAGAACGCGTTATCGGTTCAGGTACTTCACTTGACTCAGCTCGTTTCCGTCAAGCACTTGCTGAAAAATTGGATGTTGATGCTCGTTCAGTTCACGCCTACATCATGGGTGAACACGGAGATTCTGAATTCGCTGTTTGGTCACATGCAAATATCGCTGGTGTAAACCTTGAAGAATTCCTTAAAGACACTCAAAACGTTCAAGAAGCTGAATTGATTGAATTGTTCGAAGGTGTTCGTGATGCTGCTTACACAATCATCAACAAAAAAGGAGCTACATACTATGGTATCGCCGTAGCACTTGCTCGTATCACAAAAGCAATCCTTGATGACGAAAATGCAGTACTTCCACTTTCAGTCTTCCAAGAAGGTCAATACGGAGTTGAAAACGTCTTTATCGGTCAACCAGCTGTTGTTGGTGCACACGGTATCGTTCGTCCAGTAAACATCCCATTGAACGACGCGGAAACTCAAAAAATGCAAGCATCTGCTAAAGAATTGCAAGCTATCATTGATGAAGCATGGAAAAATCCTGAATTCCAAGCAGCTTCTAAAAACTAATTAAAAGAAGGTTCTCATTTCATGGGAGCCTTTTTCTTTTTGCACAGAACGATAAAATCATATTTTCCAAAACAAAAAGCCTACTGACCAAGCTAGAAAGCTTGATACATTAGGCTTTTTGAAAATTCATTATTTAACAGCGTCTTTAAGAGCTTTACCAGCTTTGAATGCTGGAACTTTAGAAGCTGCGATTTTGATTTCTTTACCAGTTTGTGGGTTGCGACCTTTACGTGCAGCACGCTCACGAACTTCAAAGTTACCAAAACCGATCAATTGAACTTTTTCACCAGCTGCAAGGTATTCAGTTACTGCTGCAAATACAGCGTCAACTGCTGCTGCTGAATCTTTCTTAGTCAATTCTGTAGCTTCTGCTACTTTAGCGATCAAATCTTGTTTGTTTGCCATGTTAATAATTCCTCCAAATAATTTCTAATTAACAAATATAATCATATCCTAAAATTGCCCACAGGTCAAGTCAAAAACGCTATTTCTAACGATTTTTCTCTATTTTTTTAGGAATGATATCGAACTAAGATAGCCCATGCATTTTCGCCTGTGTGGGTTTGAATGATGGAGCCTGTTTCCAGTACTGAGATTGGTTTTTCAACGTAAGTTTGTAATACATTCTTCATCTCATTGGCCCATTCATTGGTACCAGCGTAGGAAATTCCAATCTCTGCAACCGATTTATGAGAAAGGGTCTCGGCCAACTCGTCAAGCCATTTTTTAAATGTCTTAGCACCGCGCCCCTTTACAATAGGTTGCAGTTCATGCTCCTTCATTTGCATGACGACACGAATATTCAACAGAGAACTGATCAAGCCTGTCACACGCCCAATACGACCACCCTTAACTAGGTTTTCTAATGTTGAAACACCGATATAGAGTTCAGTATGATTTTTCACATCTTCCACACGTGCTAAGATAGTTTCTAAATCTTTTCCTTCTTGAGCAAGTTTAGCCGCTTCAACAACTTGAAACTTCATCGCCTGGTCTGTAAAAGAACTATCAATAACGGTCACATCAGCGCTAGAGAGGCTTGCTCCTTGGCGAGCAGCTTCAACAGTCCCAGACAAGGCATGGGACATGTGAATAGCGAGTATCTGACTGCCGTCTTTACCTAGTTCTTCAAAAACTTCAGCAAATACTCCCACTGGAGGCTGACTGGTTTTAGGCAGATTTTTACTCTCTTTCATGAGATGGAGGAATTCCCCCTCTTTCAAATCTGCATCAGAATAAAGGATACCATCAATCATCACAGATAAAGGAACAACGGTGATATTTAATTCTTTAACCACTTCTGGTTCAATAGTAACAGAGGAATCCGTTACAATTTTTACTTGTGTCATATCTTCAATCTTTCTATTCTTCTCAATAAGATAGGGATTTATCACCTTTATTATATCAAAAAATTGTTAAAAAATCATAATGAATCCAATAAAAAAGCTTGGAATTTTGGTATAATCTATCTATAGAAAAGCGAGGGAGAATCATGATCCGAAAAGTTCAGCCTATTGTCACTATCATACTTGGGGCAGCTATTTATGCCTTTGGTCTTACCTATTTTGTAGTTCCTCATCATTTGTTTGAAGGCGGAGCAACTGGTATCACATTGATTACCTTCTATCTCTTTAAAATTCCTGTCTCAGTGATGAATCTCTTGATTAACATCCCTCTCTTTATCCTCGCTTGGAAGATATTTGGTCCCAAAACTCTCTACTCCAGCCTTTTGGGAACCATTTCCCTCTCGATCTGGCTTGCTGTCTTTGAACGAATTCCTTTACAATTTGACTTGCAAGGTGATCTCATTATTGTCTCTTTAGTTTCTGGTGTTTTACTGGGAGTTGGTTTAGGAATTATCTTTAATGCTGGTGGTACAACAGGTGGATCAGATATTGTTGCTCGCATCCTCAACAAATACACCAATATTTCAATTGGAAAATTGCTTTTTGGGATTGACTTTTTTATCCTGATGTTAATTTTGATCATCTTCCAGGACCTTCGTCTGGTTACCTATACCCTCTTATTTGACTTTATCATCGCTCGTGTTATCGACCTGATCGGTGAAGGAGGTTATGCTGGTAAAGGATTTATGATTATAACTCAATTTCCAGATCGGTTAGCCGAAAAAATTAACGATGAACTCGGACGCGGCGTAACCTTTATATCTGGTCAAGGTTACTACAGCAAAAAGGATTTAAAAATTATCTACTGTATCGTCGGTCGAAATGAAATCGTTAAAATGAAGGATGTGATTCACCAAGTCGATCCTCAAGCCTTTATCACCATCACAGAGGCTCATGAAATTCTGGGGGAAGGATTTACTTATGTAAAAGATTAAAAAAGCTGGGAAATCCCAGCTTTTATTCTTCTTCTGCGAGGGTTGAATGACGGAACCCGTAAGTAAAGTAAATGACTAGACCAACTACAAGAGCAATACCAAAGGCAAGCCAAGTATCTAGACTATATTGAAGCATAAAGGAAACACAGATAAGAATGGAAAGAATTGGCAAAAGTGGCACCAAGGGAGTTTTAAACTCTCCTTCTTTTGGCATGCCCTTATCCTTTCTGAGTTTTATTATCCCGTAGGCTAGCAAAATGAGATAAGCTAAGGTACAGATATTTAAGAAGGCTGCAATACTGGCTAGAGGAAAGACTCCTGCAGCAATGGCTGAAGCAACTCCTGTTAAGAGGGTCGCATTTTTAGGAACGCGACTAGTCTTGCTTAATTGTTTGAAACTTTGAGGTAAAAGTCCATCACGTGCTAAGCTATAAATCATCCGAGACAAAGCATAAGTCATGGAGATACATACGGTTATCAGGGTTAGAATGGCTACAAGCGAAACATAATTTGCAGCCCAGCCGATACCAATACTCCGTAATGAAAATGCTACTGCATCGTCCACATTGAGCTTACTGTAGTGAACAATCCCTGTCAATACTAAGGTTACCAAGGCATAGAGAATGGTGACGATTGTCAGAGAAAGCACAATTCCGCGAGGAATATTTTTTTGCGGGCTTTGAATTTCATCAACTGCCATGGAAATCGACTCAAAACCGAGAAAACCGAAGAACATCAAAGATGCACCTGCCATAATCCCAGTGCTTCCTCCATAAATCTGGCCAAAGCCAAAAGGAGCAAAATTCATCCAATTTTCTGGCTTGATGTACCAAATACCAACTAGGATAAATAAGGCGAGAGCTGAGAATTTCAAGACCACTAAAAGCGAATTAAAGCGTAAGGCTGCCTTGGAATTTAATAAAACCAATCCTGTTACCAAAGCAAGCACCAAAATAGGTAAAAGGTCGATATAGGTGCCTTGTTCAGGGTTAAAGGTGCCATTCAAGGCTTGGGGCATGGAAATACCATAATTATTGAGTAAGCCCTTAAAGTAAGCTGCCCAACCAGACGCCACACCTGAAACAGCTGTCATAAATTCCATGATGGTCAACCAGCCAGCAATCCATGCTGGTAATTCTCCTAAAATCGCATAGAGATAACTATACGCACCCCCAGTTGCAGGCACACGCGAGGCAAATTCTGCGAAAAAGAGCGCTGATAAAGAAACACACAGGGCAGAAATCACAATGGAAACCACTAGTGATGGACCAGCTAGTGTAGCTGCCGCTGTTCCTGTAATGGTGAAAATCCCCGTCCCTACCATGGCACCGATCCCTAATAGAATCAAATCCCACAACTTCAAATGGCGATGCATCTCTGTCTGTCTCAGACTAACATCCTTGGTTCTAAAAATATTCATACTTCATCTCCACTAAATGTAATTGTTTTATTTTACCATATAAAAGCAGTTTTGTGAATATTTATTAGATTCTTTTTGAAAAAAATTCTGAACAGGAAGACTTCCTGCTCAGATTTTGCATATTCTTACCCAACAGACCCTTCCATTTCATAGCTAATCAAGCGATTCAGCTCGACTGCGTATTCCATTGGAAGTTCTTTTGTGAAGGGCTCTACAAATCCCATAACAATCATCTCAGTTGCCTCAGATTCTGACAAGCCACGGCTCATGAGGTAGTAGAGTTGTTCTTCTGAAATCTTAGATACCTTGGCTTCATGTTCCAAAGCAACTTGCGAGTTGTGAATTTCATTAAATGGAATGGTATCTGACGCTGATAAGTCATCCATGATAATGGTATCACACTCAATGTGAGAAACAGATTTCTTAGAGTTCTTGTTAAAGGTTACTTGGCCACGATAGTCTACCTTTCCTCCGCCTTTAGCGATGGATTTAGACACGATAGATGAGCTTGTGTGTGGAGCGTTGTGGATCATCTTAGCCCCCGTGTCTTGGTGTTGCCCTGCATTGGCAAAGGCGATAGAGAGCATGGTACCACGCGCTCCTTCTCCATCTAGATAAACAGATGGGTATTTCATAGTCGTTTTGGCACCCAAGTTTCCATCGATCCACTCAACAGTCGCATCTTTCAAAGCTTTGGCACGTTTCGTTACCAAGTTATAGACGTTATCAGACCAGTTTTGAATAGTCGTATAGCGCATGTAAGCTCCGTCCAAGGCAAAGATTTCTACAATGGCAGCATGCAAGCTGTTGCTTGAATAAGTTGGCGCTGTACATCCTTCTACGTAGTGGACGCTCGCTCCCTCATCAACGATAATCAAGGTACGTTCAAACTGACCTGTATTTTCGTTGTTGATGCGGAAGTAAGTTTGAAGTGGAATATCTACCTTGACACCTTTTGGTACGTAGATAAAAGTTCCACCAGACCATACTGCCGAGTTGAGGGCGGCCAACTTGTTATCAGTCGGCGGTACCAACTTAGCGAAGTATTGTTTAAACAAGTCTGGGTATTCCTTGAGGGCAGAATCCGTATCTGTAAAGATAATACCTAACTTCTCAAATTCTTCTTTCATGTTATGGTAAACCACTTCTGACTCGTACTGAGCAGAGGCTCCTGCTAGATAAGCACGTTCAGCTTCTGGAATACCGATACGTTCAAAGGTTTCTTTAATCTTTTCAGGTACATCATCCCAAGAACGGGCTGGTTTATCAGATGGTTTTTGGTAATAGATCAAGTCATCAAAGTCAATCTCTGACAAGTCCGCTCCCCAAGTTTGCATAGGCATTTTCTTGAAGGTTTCATAAGATTTCAAACGGAATTCCAACATCCACTCTGGCTCACCCTTGGCAGCAGATAATTCACGAATAACACCTTCGTTAAGTCCTTTTCCTGTCGATAGGACAGGCTCTACATCATCATGGAAACCAAATTTATATTCACCAAGGTCAATTGGTTTTGGTTCTACTCTTTCTTCAGCCATAATATCCTTTCTTTCATTCTTCATTTTTAATGATTTATAAGACAAAAGAAACTTGTCTTACTGTTTTTCTTGATCTTCAATTGTTTTCTTAAGGGCATTCCAAGCCAGGGTTGCACACTTGATTCGTTGAGGGAATTTGGCAACACCTGACAAGAAAGCACCATCCCCAAGTTGCTCTTGGCGGTCATCATTTTGACCTTGAACCATTTCAGAAAAAATGGTTGCAAGTTCTAGAATTTCTTGCTTGGTCTTGCCCAAAACAGCATCTGTCATCATACTAGCAGAAGCAGTTGAAATCGTACATCCTGAGTTTAGAAAAGCAATATCTTCCAAACGGTCTTCTTCATTAAACTTGACAGATAGGTTGATGACATCGCCACAGGTTGGATTGTTGAGACTGATTTGTTCAGCATCATCCAACTTCCCTTGGTGATGTGGATTTTTCGAATGGTCTGCTACCACTGCCATATAAAGGCTATCTAGTTTAGAAAGTGCCATTGAAAAACTCCTTTGTCTTTTGTAAGGCATCGACTAGTTTGTCACAATCTGCCTTGGTATTGTAGATATAAAAACTTGCACGAGCTGTTGCTGGAACTTCCAAATACTGAAGCAAAGGTTGCGCACAGTGGTGACCTGCACGAACTGCTACTCCTTCATAATCCAGTGCTGTTGCAAGATCGTGGGGATGAAGGTCACCTAAATTAAAGGCAATGACACCTGAACGTTTAGCCAAGTCCTGCGAACCATAAATAGTCAATCCCTCAATTGCCTGCAATTTTGGAAAGACATATGCAATCAATTCCTGTTCATGAGCTTCAACGGCATCCATACCAATCTTTTCCAGATAATCAACTGCTGCAGCAAGTCCGATAGAACCTGCCATATTTGGCGTTCCAGCCTCAAATTTCCAAGGCAATTCCTTCCAACTAGCAGATTGCTCATAGACGAAATCAATCATTTCACCGCCAAATTCAACTGGTGACATTTGCTCCAGATACTTCTCTTTGCCGTAAAGGACACCGATACCAGTCGGACCAGCCATCTTGTGACCCGAAAAAGCAAAGAAGTCCACATCCAAGTCCTGGACATCAATCTTCATATGAGGTGTAGACTGAGCACCATCCACCACCATGATGGCTCCAACTTGGTGGGCCATTTGAGTGATTTCCTTAATCGGATTGACTACACCAAGAACATTGGAGGCGTGAGCTAGCGAAACAAACTTGACTTTATCAGTCAATTTAGCTCGCAAGTCATCCATATCTAGAGCTCCGTTCTTGAGATAAACATAGACAAGCTCTGCTCCAGTCTTACGGCAGGCTTCCTGCCAAGGAATGATATTGGAATGGTGTTCCATGACAGAAATCAAAACTTGATCTCCCTCAATCAGGATTTCCTCAGCGAAGCGTGCTACCCAGTTAAGACTGGTTGTCGTTCCTCTGGTAAAGAGAACTTCCTTTGTAGAGCCTGCATTGATAAACTTACGAATGGTTTCACGAGCAGCTTCATAAGAAGCTGTTGCTCGCTCAGCCAAGGTATGAACACCACGGTGAACATTGGCATTGTCCTGCTCATAGTAGCGGTTGATTGTTTCCAGAACTGCTAGTGGTTTTTGTGTCGTCGCAGCATTGTCCAGATAGACCAGAGGTTCATCGTTGACAATCTGGTCTAAAATTGGAAAATCCTTGCGAATCGCTTCTACATCTAACATAGACTTCCCCTTAGCGTTTTGACAATTTTTCTTCGATAGTTGCAATCATTTCGTCACGAACTTCTTTGACTGGAATCTCAACAATTACGGAGCCAAGGAAACCACGGACAACCAAACGCTCAGCAGTCGCCTTATCCAAACCACGGCTCATGAGATAGTACATATCTTCTGGATCCACCTGACCGATAGAAGCCGCGTGACCTGCAGTAACGTCGTTTTCGTCAATCAAAAGGATTGGGTTGGCATCTGAACGAGCCTGATCTGAAAGCATGAGAACACGACTCTCTTGTTGAGCATCTGCTCCCTTAGCACCCTTAATGATGTGTCCGATACCGTTAAATGTCAAGGTTGCTTTTTCAAGGATAACCCCATGTTGGAGGATATTTCCGATAGAATTGCATCCGTAGTTAGTTACACGGGTATCAATCCCTTGTACTTGACGGCCACTTGATAAGGCGACAACCTTAAGATCAGCATGACTACCATTTCCAATCAAGTCACTATCAAAGTCCGCAACGACATTTCCTTCGTTCATGACACCGATTGCCCAGTCAATGCTTGCATCGTTGCCAAGTTTACCACGACGGCTAATGTAGGCAGTGACATTTTCACCTAAACGGTCAATAGCAGCAAATTTCACTTGCGCACCAGAACGAGCAATCACTTCTACAGTAATATTGGCAGTTGCTTTTGCACTACCTCCACCTCGTGACTCTAGACGTTCTAGGTAACTAATCTTAGAGTTTTTACCAGCAATGATAAGGATATGCTTGTTAAATGGCACATCGCTATCGCTGTCTTGGTAGAAAATCCCTTCGATTGGCTCTTTAATCTCAACATTATCAGGAATGTAGAGAACAGCACCGCTGTTAAAGTAAGCTGTATGGTAGGCTGCCAACTTGTCGTCATCATACTTAACTGATGACATGAAGAATTCCTCGATAAGTTCTGGAATTTCTTCTAAAGCTGAGTGAAAGTCTGTAAAGACTACCCCTTGTTCAGCTAACTCAACTGGAGTTTGCTCAAAAACAGTTTGCGTTCCTACTTGCACCAACTTCAAGTGGTTATCTAAAGCCGTGAAGTCAGGAACATTTGCTGAGGGTTCACTTTCTGTGATGGTTCCATCCCCCAGATTCCAACGGTGAAATTTGACACGCTCAATGACTGGTAATTCCAAACTCTCAATCTTATCAAAAGCTTTTTGACGGAGGTCTGACAACCAGCTTGGTTCAGCGTGCATTTCTGAAAAAAGTTTAATAGTTTCTTTAGTCATTTACTTCTCCTAAAAGATACGAGGAAATTACAATTCTTCCTTGTAGTCGTAGCCAAGTTCTTCAGCTAGTTTTGCGTATCCTTCACGCTCCAAACTGGCTGCCAATTCTGGACCTCCAGAAAGGACCACACGACCTTCCATCATCACGTGTACCACGTCTGGTGTGATGTAGTTCAAAAGACGTTGGTAGTGTGTGATGATCATAGCACCAAAGCCTTCACCACGCATAGCATTGACACCTTTCGATACAACTTTAAGGGCGTCAATATCAAGACCTGAGTCAATCTCATCCAAAAGGGCAAATGTAGGTTCCAACATCAAGAGTTGAAGAATTTCATTACGTTTTTTCTCACCACCAGAGAAACCTTCGTTGAGGTAGCGCTCAGCCATTTCTTCTTTCATGTTGAGCAATTCCATTTTCTCGTCTAATTTAGTGATGAACTCACGAACTGAAATCTTTTCATCATCTTCTTTGCCAGCATTCATGGCTGCACGAAGAAATTCAGCGTTGGTAATTCCAGGGATTTCTGATGGGTATTGCATAGCCAGAAAAAGTCCCATACGTGCACGCTCGTCCACTTCCAACTCAAGGATGTTTACGCCATCAAACAAGACTTCTCCTTTAGTAACTTCATAGTTAGGGTTCCCCATGATAGCGGCAGAAAGAGTCGATTTACCAGTACCATTTGGTCCCATGATAGCGGCGATTTCTCCTGTTTTCAGGGTCAGGTTAACCCCTTTTAAAATTTCTTTTCCTTCAATCTCAACGTGAAGATCTTTGATCTCTAATACTGACATGATAGTTCCTTTCTTTTTCAAACATTTTGCTCAATACTTTAGGAAATTGCTTACAATCCCTAAAAAATAGGACAAAAGGTCAATAAATATACTCTACTAGTATAACAAAAAAAAGCCTAAAAGGCTTTGATTTTGTCTAGAAGCTGGGGGCTAATCCTTGCGGTTTAGGTGCTGATCAATGGCGTCTACTATTTTTCCCATTACATAACTTAACCTAAAATTTCGAAAGAGTAGAATGGCCCAAAAGGCTGCCATAACGTAGCGACCAGTCATCAAAGATTCATTGAAAAAATAAGTCTCAGCAGCCGTGAATAATGCTATTATGATAAATTGTTGTCTATTCATAGGATTATTGTACCATGAAATCCACTTTTAGTCTTCTTCGACCATGACTTTATCAGCCAGAAATTCGAATCCTTCTGGAATCAGGCTCTCTTCTTCAACCTCTTGCTCGGCTTGAGAAGACTTGTTTTTAGCTGAAAATGCTGCTCGAACCTCTTTCCATTCCTCTAAGGAAATGGCTAATATTTCAGGTGAAAATCCAGCCGCTTGACTGAGAATATTGCCAAACATGGTATTGAGATTGTCTCTTTTCATGGTTTGCCCAGCATTGAAATTTGACTCAAAGGCTAAAATAGCATGGTGTTCGTTGGCTGCAACTGGTTGAGAACCAACAAGCAGAGCCTTATCAGGACCAGCTAAGCTTTCGATCACTTCTCCCCATGCATTCTGGAGGCGAATCAAGTTTTGTCGCGCTAAATCAGGATTTTCAACAGCTTCTTGCAGGATAGACTGAACTTTATTGCGATCTACTCGATAGACTGTCTTGGAAGTGGCTGGACGACTAGGAACAGGCGTAACTTGTTTAGGAGCTGTGCCCACATTGGCAAGTTCTTGTTTGAGACGAGCGACTTCCTGTCTCAGCGCAGAAATCTCACTTTCAACAGCTTCTGAGAGCGCAGATTCAGACTTAATCTCAGCTAAACGAATGGTCATCATCTCAGCATAAATCTTAGGTTGCAGGCTTGCTTTCATATCTGCTAAGCTCACAGTCGCTATTCGAATCATTTCAAAGAGACTTTCCTGAGAAAGAGCTAGATTGTCCATAAAAACTGGACTATGATGAGTATTTTCGCCACCTGTCTGAACAACTAGTAGATCACGCAAATACTGTAAGAGATCCATCACAAAACGAGTCATGCTCTTGCCATTTTCAAACAAAAGATTCAAAGAATCAAGCGCTTTTGGGACATCCTGCTGAGACAAGGCAGCCACATAGTCATCTAGTGCTGATAGACTAATGGTGCCTGTGATCTCCTCAGAGATGGCAGTAGTTAAAGCGTTCCCTTGCGTCAAGCTCAAGGCTTGGTCCAGAATAGACAAGGCATCCCGCATTCCACCTTCAGCTCGTCTGGCAATGATTTCTACAGCATCTGGCTCAGAACTGATATTTTCTTTTTCTAAAATATGATGAATATGTTTCTTAATATCTTGCGTTTTAATGGATTTAAACTCAAAACGTTGGACACGCGATAAAATAGTTGCTGGAATCTTGTGCAATTCGGTGGTCGCCAAGATAAAGACAACATTTTGAGTTGGTTCTTCTAGGGTCTTCAAAAGCGCATTAAAGGCTCCTGTAGACAGCATATGAACCTCGTCGATAATGTAGACCTTATAACGTGCCAAACTAGGTGCATAGGTAGATTTATCACGAATTTCTCGGATTTCATCAACTCCGTTATTCGAAGCGGCATCCATTTCGATAACATCTTCTAGGCTACCTTCTGTCACTGCCTGACAGATATAACAGTTATTGCATGGTTCACCGTCCACTTGATTGGGACAGTTCATGGCCTTGGCAAAAATCTTAGCTACACTGGTTTTCCCAGTTCCACGAGGACCTGAGAAAAGATAAGCATGACTAATCTTTTCCTGCTCGACTGCTTGTTTTAGGGTTTTAGCCACAACCTCTTGGCCTACCAGTTGTGAAAAAGTTTGGCTTCTATATTTTCGATAAAGTGCTTGATACATTAGGCTTTCTCCTCAAACATCGTAAAGTCCCATTCTGTCTTCTCAAGCAAAATAGCGACAAATTGTTCCAAGTAATCGCGGTCAATGGCATTATAATCCTCAATAAGAGAAGAGTCCAAGTCTAAGACACCTAGCAATCGACCATTCTTAAGCATGGGAACCACGATTTCACTCTTAGCCATACTATCACAAGAAATGTAGTTTGGATAGGTGCTCACATCGCCAACTAAAACAGTCTCTTGAAACTCAGCAGCTTCTCCACACACGCCTTTCCCAAGTGGGATGCGAATACAAGAAACGCCACCCTGAAAAGGCCCTAAAACCAACTCGCTTCCATCAAACAGATAAAAACCCGCAAATACAGTATTCGGAAAGCGAGATTTTAGGAGGGCACTAGCATTAGAAAGATTGGCAAGAACGTTGCTCTCACCCTCTAGTAAATAAGAGAGTTCCTCATTTAACAATTGATATTGTGATTGTTTTTCTGAATCTAACATAGAACTATTATATCAAAAATGGGAAAGAGACAAAAGAAAAATCCCTTGTTTTAAACAAAGGATTTTGTGATTATCAATTTGATTAAAGTTCGATATCACCGAACAAGTCAGCCATTGAGAATCCTGTTTGTGTTTCTGGAAGTTCGAAATCACGTTTTTCTTGACGTTTTGGACGACGTGGACGAGCAGCACGTTTTTCTTCTTTTTGTCCTTCTTCTTGAGCTGGACGTTCTTCAAGAGCTTTGATAGAAAGTGATACACGTTCTGCGTCAGCGTTAACATCAAGGACTTTAACAGTAACTTCTTGACCAACAGTAAGAGCTTCTTTTGGATTTTCGATGCGTTTGTGTGAAATTTGTGATACGTGAACAAGTCCATCGATACCTGGCAACACTTCAACAAATGCACCGAAGTCAGTCAAACGTTTAACTGTTCCTTCTACTACATCACCTTTAGCCAATTTTTGCTCAACGCCATCCCATGGTCCAGGTGTTGTTGCTTTAAGTGAAAGTGATACGCGTCCTTCTTCTTCATTAAGATCAAGGATCTTCACTTCAATTTCTTCACCAACAGTTACAACTGATTTAGGTGATACGTTACGTTCATGTGACAATTCAGTCAAGTGAACCAATCCGTCAACACCACCAAGGTCGATGAAAGCACCGAAGCTTGTGATACGAGCAACTTTACCAGTTACGACATCACCAACAGCCAATTTACCGAATACTTCAGCACGAGCTGCTGCAGTAGCTGCTTCAACAACTTCACGACGTGAAAGGATGAAGCGGTTTTCTTTTGGATCAACTTCTTTGATTTTAGCATCAAATTCTTGGCCTACGAAACGTTCAGTGTTACGTACAAAACGAGTATCCAACATTGAAGCTGGGATGAATCCACGAACACCTTCAAATTCTACTGAAAGTCCACCTTTAACGGCACGAGTTCCTTTAACAGTAACAACTTCTTCTTCGCGTCCAACAAGTTTGTCCCATGCTTTGCGAGCTTCAAGGCGTTTTTTAGATACAAGGTATGTAACTGTATCAGTATCTTTACCAACTACTTGACGAAGTACAAGAACATCCAATACTTCTCCTACTTTCACAAAGTCATTGATATCTGCATCGCGATCGTTTGTCAATTCGCGAAGAGTCAAGACACCTTCAACACCAGTCCCAGAGATTGCAACGTTAGCTTGAGTCGCATCAACTGTCAATACTTCAGCACTAACAACATCACCAGGCTCAACTTGGCTAACGCTATTTAGCAAATCTTCAAATTCGTTCATCTAAAAAATCCTCCAACAATCAAGTCTTTTCCAAAACTTGACATACTTATAATTTTTTTCCTAAGCACCCGCAAGAACATGTTCGTATTGTTCACGTCTTTCAATATAAAAATAAAATACCCTAAGATATTTTTCTTTTTATCTTGAATTTATTACCTAAGAACTGGGGTAGCTGGATTCGAACCAACGCATGAGGGAGTCAAAGTCCCTTGCCTTACCGCTTGGCTATACCCCAATGATGAAATGGAGAGAGAGGGATTCGAACCCCCGAACCCGAAGGAGCGGATTTACAGTCCGCCGCGTTTAGCCTCTTCGCTATCTCTCCAATGCTTAACGAAAACTATTATATCATGAAATTTTCAAAAAAACAAGCATTATTTTGTTAAATTATAGTTTTCAATCAAAATTTCCACAGCTTTTTCAAGTTTTTTATAAAAACTATCGACATTTCCATTCTTTATGATGGCAAATTGGTTATCTAATTCGGCAATTTCACCAATGACCTTTTTTCCGATCGTCAAAACGTAGCCTTCATAGCTGTCTTTTCCAACAGTCACTTTTGCATCTGTTAATTGGATTTCAATTTTCTTATCTTTTTTACTCATACTTTACCTCTTTTCACTTTTTCTATTGTACAAGAAAATGCTCAAACTAGCAAGAAAAAACTCCATTTCAGCCCTTACAACTGCTACGGAGTTCTTCTTTACTTCATGTCTTTTAGTCCACTTTGACAATCCATCCTTCAGGCGCTTCTACATCACCAAATTGGATACCCGTCAATTCGTCATAGAGTTTACGTGTCACAGGCCCTACTTCTGTTTCACTATAGAAAACATGGAAATTATCGCCATGTTGGATACCTCCAATTGGCGAAATAACCGCTGCTGTTCCACAAGCACCTGCCTCTACAAAACGATCCAAATTGTCGATTGGGACATCGCCTTCAATCGGAGTCAAGCCCAAGCGGTGTTCTGCCAAGTAAAGCAAAGAGTACTTGGTAATGGATGGCAAGATGGATGGACTCAGTGGCGTAACAAATTCATTGTCTGCCGTGATTCCAAAGAAGTTGGCTGATCCGACTTCTTCAATCTTTGTATGTGTAGATGGGTCTAGGTAGATAACGTCAGAAAAGTTGCGAGACTTTGCTATTTTACCTGGAAGGAGACTAGCAGCATAGTTCCCACCTACCTTGGCCGCACCTGTACCATGTGGAGCTGCCCGGTCGTATTCATCCTGAATCAAGAAATTAGTTGGAACCAATCCACCTTTAAAGTAGTTACCAACCGGCATAGCAAAGATAGTAAAAATATACTCTTCTGCTGGTTTAACCCCGATAATATCCCCAACACCAATCAAAAGTGGACGGAGATAAAGGGTTCCACCGGTTCCATATGGTGGTACATACTCTTCATTTGCACGGACAACTGCTTTACAAGCTTCTACAAACATTTCTGTCGGAACTTGAGGCATCAAGAGACGATCGCAAGTACGTTGCAGACGCTTGGCATTTTCATCAGGGCGGAAAAGTTGAACACTGCCATCCTTGGTACGATAGGCTTTCAAACCTTCAAATGCCTGCTGTCCATAGTGGAGACTTGGAGAAGACTCTGAAATATGTAAGGTTGCATCCTCTGTCAGTTCTCCTTGATCCCATTGACCATTTTTGTAGTGAGCGATATAACGGTAAGGTAGTTTCATATAAGCAAAACCAAGATTTTCCCAATCAATTGCAACTGTCATGTGTTTCTCCTTTATACTATTCAAACTATGTGTTCTATTCTACACTTTTCTAGTAAAATTTCAAGTATTATTTGTAATTTTCTGAAAATTTTTCAACATAAAGAAATCAGCCCTCTGGACTGATTCTTTTTACGAATTTGTTTTGTCCTCTTTAAAGACTTCTTTGAGGTAAGCATCGAAAACTTCCTCATCTGAAATGGTGTCTGAGATAAAGCTTCCGTTGCTAGTACGTTCTGACAAGTTCAAATCTTGCAATCGGCTTTCATAGATTGTTCCCTTGTTAGATTGGACAAGCAAAATTTGGTCGTTTTCTTCCACTTCTGTACTAAAGAGATCACCGATGAAGCCTTGCTCTACAACTGCTCCAGCCAAGAAGACACGGTGCGGTTTGTTTTTCAACTCACGCAAAACTTGTAGGCCTCGTTTGGCACGGCTGGTCGCTGGAATTTCCTCAATGGAAACGCGTTTCAAGCTTCCACGTTGGGTTAGGAGGTAGAAGGATGAGGTGTTACAGATAAAGGCAGCCTGAAGCGCATCATCTGCTTTTAGGTTCATAGCTTTGACACCTGCAGCCTTGGCACCAACAACTGGAACCTCTTCGATATTGAAGCGAAGGGCGTAACCGTTTTGGCTAATCAAGAGTACATCATCAAGTCTAATCGGAGCCACTGCTACAATTTGGTCTGTCTCGTCTTTGAGCTTAGCATACTTGACAGACTTCGACTTGTAGGTCCGCCATGGAGAGAATTCTTTGCGTTCTACACGCTTGATTTGACCAAGACGAGTTGCAGCAAAGTAGGTTGTCGCATCATCAAACTGATCTACCACTTCTGCATAAAGGATTTCTTCGTTAGTTTCAAAGTTGGTAATAGACTGGCTCAGATGCTCTCCGATATCCTTCCAGCGAATATCTGCCAATTCATGAATTGGTCGATAGATGACATTCCCCAGAGTTGTAAACATCAAGAGGTGTTGGGTTGTCTTGGCAGATTGTACAAAAATCAAACGATCATCATCACGTTTGCCAATTTCTTCCAGCGTTGAAGCTGCAAAGGAACGTGGGCTGGTACGTTTGATATAACCAGCCTTGGTCACACTAACGTAGGTATCTTCTTCTGCAATCAAACTAGCTGTATCAATCTCGATGACTTTTGCTGTATCTTCTAAAGCACTCAAACGTGGAGTCGCAAATTTCTTCTTGACCTCACGGAGTTCTTTCTTCATGAGATTATACATAGTCCGTTCATCACCGATGATGGCTGCAAGCATGGCAATCTTTTCACGAAGTTCTGCTTCTTCTTCCTGCAAGACAACCACGTCTGTATTGGTCAAACGATACAGTTGCAAGGTAACGATAGCCTCAGCCTGCTCCTCTGTGAATTCATAGCTGATCTTGAGGTTTTCCTTGGCGTCCGCCTTATTTTCAGAAGCACGAATCAGGGCAATGACTTCGTCCAAAATCGAAATCACGCGAATCAAACCTTCGACGATATGGAGACGCTTCTCAGCCTTTTCCTTGTCAAAGCGGGAACGCGCCAAAATCACTTCACGACGGTGGGCGATGTAGCTAGACAAGATTGGCACAATCCCAACCTGACGAGGCGTGAAATTGTCAATCGCCACCATGTTGAAGTTGTAATTGATTTGCAGGTCAGTGTACTTGAAGAGATAGTTAAGAACCAGCTCTGTATTGGCGTCTTTCTTGAGTTCGATAGCGATACGAAGACCATCACGGTCAGACTCATCACGAACTTCGGCAATCCCAGCGACCTTGTTATTGACACGAACATCATCAATTTTCTTGACTAGATTGGCCTTATTGATTTCATAAGGAATCTCAGTGATAACGATTTGTTCCTTACCACCTTTGAGCTTTTCAATCTCAGTCTTGGAACGAACAACCACGCGCCCTTTCCCAGTTTCATAGGCCTTCTTGATTTCATCACGGCCCTGAATAATCCCTCCAGTCGGGAAGTCTGGTCCAGGCAAGAATTCCATGAGCTTTTCCACCTTGGCAGTTGGGTGGTCAATCATGTATACCGTAGCATCGATAACTTCAGCCAAATTATGTGGTGGAATATCTGTGGCATATCCAGCTGAAATCCCAGTCGATCCATTGACCAAAAGGTTTGGAAAGGCAGCTGGCAAAACAGTTGGTTCTTTCTCGGTATCGTCAAAGTTCCAAGCAAAAGGAACTGTCTTTTTCTCGATATCCTGAAGGAGATACCCTGCAATCTCAGACAAACGCGCCTCAGTATAACGCATTGCCGCAGGCGGATCTCCGTCCATAGAACCGTTATTACCGTGCATTTCAACTAGAATCTCACGGTTTTTCCAATCCTGTGACATACGCACCATGGCATCATAGATAGAAGAATCCCCATGTGGGTGGAAATTCCCCATGATGTTCCCGACAGACTTGGCAGACTTACGGTAGCTCTTGTCAAAGGTATTGCCATCCTTATTCATCGAATAAAGAATACGGCGTTGAACCGGCTTCAATCCATCACGAATGTCTGGCAAAGCCCGGTCTTGAATAATGTACTTGGAGTAGCGACCAAAGCGCTCTCCCATGATGTCCTCCAGGGACATGTTTTGAATGTTGGTCATAGTAATTCTCTTTTTAATGTTTTGTTGCAAAGTAAATCTATATTTTATAAATTTAACTGTTTCTTTGTAGGTAGTGAGAAAAGAAGAGTAATCCTACTAATCCTAGAATGAATAAAAGATTAATTTTAATAACAAATAAACTAAGTAGGGTATTAATTAGACCATGAAAAATGGCGCAAAAGAGGACCGACTTAGTTTTTTTGAAAACAGCAGCTAGAAGAATGCTGAGATAAATTGCAAATAGACTGAATAATATAAAAGGCATCCTACTTTGGGAACTCCCAATCACAAACCATAAAGGTACATGCCATACTGCCCAAATACAACCTGTTATCAAACTGGAAATCCAAAAGGAGAATCTAGTTTCCAAAGTTGGTTGCAAGGTGCCTCGCCATCCCAGTTCTTCTTCTCCACCATAAACACAGACTGCACTCAAAAAAATAACAAATAAATTTTCTAGTGGAAAAGCTGGATTAATCTCCTTGGACGAGAAAGCAATAACACCCGTCTGCACGAAAATTAGTAAAAGAAATAAGAAAATATATTTCTTTGAGTCCCCTAAGATAAAAGAAACTATACTTTTAATTGATTTTTGAGGCAAACAATATATGGCTGCAATAGTTGGACCGAAACCTCCTAGCAGATGGAGAAAAACTCCAAGAGGACTTGGTAGACTTAAGAGGTTCATTTGCGTCAGGAAAGCAAGCAATCCCCAACCAAGCCCCCAAGAAATGAGAAAACTAATCAGTAAAAACTTTGTTATCTTCTTATCTTGTAATGGTTTCATTTGTTTCGAGTCTCTCCTTAGCATACTCAATCATCTTCTCAGCCACTTCCTTATCGTAGGCAAAACCCATCTTTTGAGCAAGGATTTGAGCTTCTCTGTTAAAAAGTTGCATCGTAGCAAACAATGACTGAGTAAGTTTCTCTACACTTGAAAAATCAAACAGATTTGAGAATTCTTTCTCTTTCTCAATAGGTAAATAATTAAAGAGATACTTGTAGTTCTTGCCGACATCGACAGTCCCCTTATCACTTGCGACCTGCCAAGCCAAGACCTTCAAGAGTTCTTGCTGGCAAATGCCGTAGAGATGGTCAGTCGCGTAGATGAGCTGATTGCGACAAATCCCTTTAACCACGTAGGCTGATACCCACCAAAATTCATTGCAGGCTTTCTCAAAATTTGTCTGACTAGCTGGACTTGTCCAGTAACGTTGAGGACTTGTAGTATAGGACTCAAACAAGCCTTTCTCATCTTTCAAAACTGTATAATCAGCTTCACTATCCACCCACTCTTGAATGTGGTCTTTGGGGCAAAGAGTCAAATCTATTCGATTGCCATCTTCAAAGAGCATAAGATAAAGACGACGGTTTCCCAGTACATTATACTGTTCAATCAGACGGTTGCCAAACTGTTCTAACCAAGAAAGGTCAGCCGCCAGAGCGTCCAAATCCTCCACGATGTAGACCACATCGTAGTCTTGGAACTCGTCCTTAGGGGCGTTTGGGTTTGTCCGCGAACCAGACATAGCGACAGCGTTGACTTGGAGTACTTTTGCGGTTTGAAAAATTAAATCAAGCATTTGGGGTTCAGTTCTCATGGGGATACCTGCCTTTTTAGTGAAAACTTTTGATTCTGTAGAGGACATGTCTATAAAGGGGACTGGCTGCTGGAACTTTTTCCTTATCAAATTCTTTGAAAAATCCCATGACTAGTTTTTTTAATGACTTTGACAGCCATCTTTGTTTTTATTCCTTGTTTTTAAAAGCTCATTAATAATAAGTAAAACTACTAACAGAACAGCTAATACATTTGTTTGGGTGCTGATTTTGAAACATCTGACAAAAATTTGAAGGATATCACTTATCAAATTAACCCCTACAATTACACTCATGACACCTATGGCCTTACCTGAAATTTTTGGCATAATATTTCCCTTGTCTTCCTCCACTTGATTAGTTTCACCGGATTTTACATGTTTTTCTAAAAAATTTTCAACAGAAAATTCATTTATCTTATCTTCACCATTTTTATTAATTTTAACATCTAGTTCAAGTTTCATCTCATACCTTTTCCTTCATTCTATCATTGATTCTTTTGATCAGATCGTATTCTTTATCGCCATTCCCTAAGGATCTGCATATTGTCTCTGCTTTTTCATACGTTTCACGAATAAATTCTGGTTGTCTTGAAGCATTGTAATAAAGCTTCAAAAATTTCAAAGATGATAGCATAGAAGCATTGTATTCCCAATGGTTCTTCAACAGACATCTGATAAAAACCCTGATGATTTCCTGTTCTTGATACAAGAGACTTGTTTCATGATGTTCAAAATACTTTAACGAAATATAATCACAATAGTAAATCATGATATTAGATATCCAATCAAAAGTGTTTTCTTGAACTTCCTTAGCTGGTTCATAGCGTAGAGCTGTCCTTAACACCTGAACTTCTTTAAGCGTAATTTCTTTAGCAGAAGCTGCATCAAAAAGCTTTGAGCGCCAGCCTGAAATGCCATCTAAAGAACTTCTATAATTGGTATATAAGGTAAAGATTGACACAATTGCACCTAACAGAGCCGCAAATAATCCAACCACTAATTCATTCATCTTTATATCCTATATTCACTTTCTAAGATTTATTTTGACTCGCATAAATTAAACAGAACAACCTACTTGGCTTCTTCTGGTTGTGTTGGGGTAATCTTTTTGCTTGGCTTGCGTTTTTTATAGCGACTACGGATAGCGTTGAGGTGGTCACGGAGATCAGCATACTGCTTCTTATCTGGATAAGCATAGGCGTTGATTGCAGTAAAGTCCACAAGGAAGTCATAGATTTCTTGTAGTTTCGCACGGATTTCCTTGTTTTGACTAGGTGCCTTGCCTTTTTGCTCAGCCAAGCGCTCCTTATAGGCTTTTTCAAACTGAGCCTGCGCCTTTGTCAAGGTTTCTACATGAGTTGTCAAATGCAGGGTTGAAAGGGCAGTTTGGTAGTCACTACCTTTTAGCTCCTTGAGCAAATGATTAATAGCTTCCGTCTCTTTTTCGTAGCTCATACTCGTTAGCCCAGCATAATTTTTGAAAAGTTTGCTGAGTTTGTCGTAAGCTTCCTTGCTACTTGCCTCTTTCACACGAGAGAAGGCCTTGACCAAACCAGTCAAAGTAGAAAGCGCATCATCACGCTCACGGTCAGACACTTCCAGACTAGCCACCGTTTGACTGGCCTTGGAACGGTGCAAACCAGCTTGCAAGGTCTCAAGAAGTTTCTCCATATCCCCAAGCTTTGTTGCGTAAACCTGCTCAGACTTATTGGCTTTTGTAAAAGCACCCAATTCGTCCCTGCTCTCAGATAGAAGTTGGAAGAATTCGTTGTTTTCTAAATTGCGTACAGTTAAACTCGTGATTCCATATTCTTTTTTCATAAAACTCCTCTTTCAATGATGTGTTTTTAAGTTTTTGCTCTAAAACAATTCAGAACATATCTAAATATTCGTATTTTACTCCAATAATCCAAAACACATATGTGTGTTTTAAGTTATTTCCCACTAGACAAGATATTCTTCAGATGGGATTTTTTATTTTCTAACTGGTTAGATAAAAAATCAAAACCTAAACATTCGAATAAATCAACATTTGTAAAATTATTTCGTATTTTCTCAAATTTCTCAAATTCCCCACTTCTTATTTTCCTATCATAAAATTCAGGCGCAAATACAATGTTTTGCGAATTTAATACAACTAGATTTTGTATAAAAAATCCGTTTTTGTAGGTATTAATAAAATTAATTATATCACTATTATCTTTTGTAGAAATAACAAAAAATAGATTAGGTATATTTTCGTATTCAGGTAATATTCCAACACAGATAGGAACTTTAGTATTGAAATTGTCGACTATTCCAATAGCTTTTACAAGTTTGGATCTATTCACTATTGCAGTAGCTGCAAACTCTAACGACAACATATCTAATTTAGAATAAGTTATTTTGAAATCTGAACTATAATCAGAAAGAGCACCTCTTTCATCAATATATTTTTCGAATTTCATTTTCATACCTTTGTAATTATCTAACGAATCAAAATTTGCTTGTATACTTTTTTCCACCATATCATGAGGATAGGCGCTGAGACGTGGATTGCCTTTTATAAACTCAGATAGTTTATTATTATTTTTTCCAGTCAATGAATTTAACAACCAATACTCATTGACTAACGCCCTGTAAGAATACAGGAATATATAATCCTCAATGCTAGTGTTTTTAATTAGATTCTTATTTTCAATTGATTCAAATATTGCATCATGTTTTTTACAAAAACCTGGAAAGACAGTAGCTTTTTTAAAACTCTGTTCATCATACAGAGAAGTATCATCACTACCTAAAAAATCGATATTCTTAAAAATTGGGGAATTTATCACCTTATATCCTTCTGATAATTTTCCCTTTAGCAATGATTTATGAATAGTATGTGACCCAATCGGCTTTTCACTACAATTCTTATAAAAACATTTATCGTTCTTTAGATTTTCTCGCAATCTAATTTTCTCAGCTGCTACTATGATATTTTTAAGGTTTTCTTCTGACTTATCACGAAGATTATTTTTTTCCATTCTATTAGGGAGTTTATCTAAATCCAAATGACATTTCTTATATTTTTTCCCAGAACCACAATAACATTTATCATTTCTTCCTAATGACATATATCCCTCCTAAAATACTGTACTCTCCTCAAGCGTAAACTTGACATTATCCTCAATCCACTTACGGCGTGGTTCGACCTTGTCTCCCATGAGGACGTTTACGCGGCGTTCAGCACGTGCTAGATCTTCAATTGTAACACGGATAAGAGTGCGGGTTTCTGGATTCATGGTTGTTTCCCAGAGTTGGTCCGCATTCATCTCACCAAGACCTTTGTAGCGTTGAAGGGTAGCGCCTTTGCCAAACTGCTTACGGAGTTCTTCAAGCTCTCCGTCCGTCCAAGCATAAGCCACTTCTTCTTTCTTACCTTTTCCTTTGGACATCTTGTAAAGAGGCGGTAAGGCGATATAGACATGTCCTGCCTCAACTAGCGGACGCATGTAGCGGTAGAAAAAGGTTAAGAGCAAGGTCTGGATGTGGGCCCCATCGGTATCGGCATCGGTCATGATAATGATCTTGTCATAGTTGGCATCTTCAATAGAGAAGTCTGCTCCGACACCCGCACCGATGGTATAAATCATGGTGTTGATTTCCTCATTTTTGAGGATATCCGCCATCTTAGCCTTGGCTGTATTGATAACCTTACCACGAAGAGGCAGGATAGCCTGGAACTTGCGGTCACGACCTTGTTTGGCAGAGCCACCGGCAGAATCCCCCTCGACTAGATAGAGTTCATTCTTGGCAGGGTTTTTAGACTGGGCTGGGGTTAATTTACCCGACAACAAGCCCTTGTCTTTTTTATTTTTCTTACCATTTCGGCTCTCATCACGAGCCTTACGCGCTGCTTCACGGGCATCACGAGCCTTGATAGCTTTGCGGATGAGGTTAGAAGCCAGTTCCCCATTTTCCATGAGGAAGAAAGTCAACTTATCAGCCACAATTCCATCCACAACCGGACGAGCTAGTGGACTTCCAAGTTTGTCCTTGGTCTGTCCTTCAAACTGAAGGTGCTCTTCCGGAACTAGGATAGAAAGAACGGCTGCTAGTCCTTCACGATAGTCGGAACCTTCAAGGTTTTTATCTTTTTCCTTGAGAAGTCCCGTCTTACGAGCGTAGTCATTCATGACCTTGGTAATGGCTGACTTGAGTCCTGTCTCATGCGTTCCACCATCTTTAGTACGAACGTTATTGACAAAGGATAGAATGTTATCTGAAAATCCATCATTGTACTGGAGGGCAACTTCCACTTGGAAACCATTGTCTTCCCCTTCAAAGTAAAGGACTGGTGTCAAGGTTTCCTTGTCTTCATTGAGGTAAGAAACAAAGTCCTGAACTCCATTTTCATAGTGGAATTCAATTACTTCATCTGTTCGTTTGTCTGTCAAGGACAAAGTCACATTTTTCAAAAGAAAGGCTGACTCATTGAGACGTTCTGAAATGGTATTGTACTTAAAGTCTGTCGTAGAAAAAATCGTCGCGTCAGGCATGAAAGTGACTTTGGTACCTGTCTTAGACTTGGGTGCTGTACCAATTTTCTTCAAGGTTGTAACAGGTTTTCCACCATTTTCAAAACGTTGCTTGTAGACTGTACCGTCACGGGTAATTTCAACTTCCAACCAACTTGAGAGTGCATTAACGACTGAAGATCCCACTCCGTGGAGACCACCAGATGTCTTATAACCACCTTGACCGAATTTTCCTCCAGCGTGGAGAATGGTAAAGATAACTTCAACAGTTGGAATTCCCATGGCGTGCATCCCGGTCGGCATCCCTCGACCATGGTCCTCTACTGTCAAACTTCCGTCTTTATTGATGGTCACATCAATGCGGTCACCAAATCCAGACAAGGCTTCATCAACTGCATTGTCCACTATTTCCCAGACTAGGTGATGAAGACCCGCACCGTCAGTCGATCCGATATACATCCCCGGACGTTTACGGACCGCATCCAACCCTTCTAGCACCTGAATGGCGTCATCATTGTAGTTATTAATATTGATTTCCTTTTTTGACACAAGGAACCTCCTATTTGTTCATCTTTTCTATTTTACAGGTTTTCTAGCGATTTTGCAAAGCTTTTCCCTTTCAGCCGTGACAATTTCACAGGATATTCTCTGACTTTCTATACCATTTCATGGTATAATAGTTCTATGATGACTTTTGTATTATTAATTTTAGCTTATCTGCTAGGTTCGATTCCGTCTGGTCTATGGATTGGACAAATTTTCTTTCAAACAAATCTGCGTGAACATGGTTCTGGAAACACCGGAACGACCAATACTTTCCGTATTTTAGGAAAAAAAGCAGGTGTGGCAACCTTTGTGATTGACTTTTTTAAAGGAACCTTGGCTACTCTACTTCCAATTCTTTTCCACCTTCAAGGTGTATCACCTCTCGTCTTTGGTCTTTTGGCCGTGATTGGACATACTTTTCCTATCTTTGCAGGCTTTAAAGGTGGTAAGGCTGTCGCAACAAGTGCAGGTGTGATTTTCGGTTTTGCGCCTGTTTTCTGTCTTTATCTAGCAATCGTATTCTTTGGAAGTCTCTATCTAGGTAGTATGATTTCACTGTCTAGTGTTACTGCTTCTATCGCAGCCGTTATCGGAGTTCTCCTATTTCCACTATTTGATTTTATCCTAAACAGTTATGACCTTCTTTTTACCGTGATTATCCTAGCACTCGCTAGCTTGATTATCATTCGTCACAAGGATAATATCACACGCATCAAAAATAAAACTGAAAATCTTGTCCCTTGGGGATTGAACCTAACTCATCAAAATCCTAAAAAATAAAACGCCAGTTTGAAACTGGCGCTTTTTTTGTATGCTTATTTTGACTTGATGTAGTTGATACCGTCTGCCTTAGGTGCAACTGCTTTTCCAAAGAAGGCTGCCAAGACAAGGATGGTCAAGACATAAGGCGCGATTTGAAGGTAAACCGCTGGCACTCCTTGTAGGAAAGGTAATTGAGAACCGATAACTGCCAAACTTTGTGAAAGTCCGAAGAAGAGACTAGAAAGCATAGCACCGATTGGATTCCATTTACCAAAGATCATTGCAGCAAGGGCGATAAATCCAGGACCGACAATAGTCGTCACTGAGAAGTTGACTGAGATTGATTGGGCGTAGATAGCTCCCCCAATTCCCCCAAGGAAACCTGAAATGATAACCCCAAGATATCGCATCTTGTAGACATTGATCCCCAAGGTATCCGCTGCCTGAGGGTGTTCACCGACAGAGCGAAGGCGAAGACCAAAGCGTGTCTTAAAGAGAATAAACCATGCAAAGAATGAGAAGGCAATCGCGATATAACCTAGCAAACTTGTTGACTTGAAGAAGATATCTCCAATCACAGGGATATCAGCCAAAACTGGGAAATCAAAACGTCCAAAAGTCTGGCTTAAGTTATCCGTTTGCCCTTTGTTATAAAGAACTTTAACCAAGAAAACTGCTAAGGCAGGAGCCATCAAGTTCAATACTGTACCACTGACAACATGGTCCGCACGGAAATGAACTGTAGCGACGGCATGGATGAGGGAGAAAATAGCTCCCACGATACCAGCAACTAACAAGGAAATCCAAGGTGTCGCTGCTCCAAGTTGTTCTGCAAACTCAAGGTTAAAGACAACCCCAGAAAAGGCTCCCATAACCATAATTCCTTCAAGACCGACGTTAACGACACCACCACGTTCAGAGAAAACTCCCCCGATACTCGTAAAAATAAGTGGTGCTGAGTAAATCAGCATAGAAGAGACTAAGAGGGTGAGTAATGTTGTAATAGACATCCTTACTTACCTCCTTTAACTTGTTTTTTCGGTTTGACAAAGCGTTCAATAATATAGTGAACACTGACAAAGAAGATAATAGACGCTGTTACAATGCTGACAAGCTCAGACGGAACTTGCGCAGCGTTCATACCCGGCGCACCAACTTGCAAAACTCCAAATAAGAAGGATGCAAAGAGAATTCCAATTGGTGAGTTTCCAGCAAGCAAACTAACTGCCATCCCGTTAAATCCGATAGCTAATGATGAACCTTGAACGTAAACGTTTTGGAAAGTTCCAAGACCTTCGACCGCTCCACCAAGACCAGCTAATGCACCAGAGATAATCATTGATAGAATGATTGTACGTTTTGCTGAAATACCAGCGTACTCTGAAGCATGGGGATTAAGACCAACTGCACGAATTTCAAAACCGAGAGTCGTTTTCTTGAGCAAGAACCAAATCACGCCAACAGCAATGATGGCAAAGAAGATACCGATATTCATCCGAGAATTGCCAGTCAACTCAGATAACCATGGTGTCTGGTATGTAGCATTGGCACTAACACGAATCGTTGAGTCTGTACTTTGCATAAAGTCTTTCGGGAAAGAATGAATAAAGGCGTTCCCTACATACAAAACAATGTAGTTCATCATGATAGTTACGATAACCTCTGACGTACCAAGATAAGCTCTGAGAATACCTGGAATCGCACCAACAATTCCACCTGCGATCAGAGCAATCACTACAGTCGCTAAAATCAACATTGGACGTGGCATGTCTGGATGCGACAAGGCAAACCAACCGCTGAGAATCCATCCTGCTAGAGCTTGACCTGGCAAACCAACGTTAAAGAAACCTGCCCGACTAGCGACAGCGAAACCAAGACCAATCAAGACTAGAGGTCCCATGGCACGGAAAATTTCCCCAATCCCACGGAGGCTACCAAAAGCTGTATAAAACAACTCCTCATACCCCCAGATAGCATCGTAGCCGAAGATCCACATGACAATGGCTCCGAGCAAGATTCCTAAGAATACGGAAATCAAGGGAACCGAAATTTGTTGTAATTTTTTAGACATCACTCTTCTCCTTTCCCAAGTTTCCACCTGCCATCAAGACACCAAGTTCTTGTTTGTTAGTCGTTTCTGGCGATACAATACCTTGAATCTTACCATCATGAATAACAGCAATTCGGTCTGAGACATTTAAAATCTCATCCAATTCAAAGCTGACAACAAGAACGGCTTTCCCGTTATCGCGCTCTTCAATCAAACGTTTGTGGATATATTCAATGGCACCAACATCCAAACCACGTGTTGGTTGGCTAACGATTAGGAGATCAGGGTCTCGGTCAATCTCACGAGCGATAATTGCTTTTTGCTGATTTCCCCCTGAAAGAGCTGCTGCTGGAACAAATTCGCTTGCCGCACGGACGTCAAATTCTTCCATTAATTTCTTTGCATGTGAAGTGATATTGGCATAGTTCAAGATGCCATTTTTACTGAGTGGTTCTTTGTAGTAGGTTTGAAGAGCGATATTTTCAGAAATCATCATATCTAAAATCAAACCATCGCGATGACGGTCTTCTGGAACGTGCCCCACGCTTAGTTCTGTAATTTGTCGTGGGTGCATTCCCACGATTGATTTGCCTTTTAATTCAATACTACCAGACTCAACCTTACGAAGGCCTGTAATGGCTTGAATGAGTTCAGATTGACCATTGCCATCAATACCTGCAATACCGACAATTTCACCAGCACGAACATCCAAAGAAAGATTCTTCACAGCTGGTACACCACGGTTTTCATTAACAACCAAGTCCTTGATAGACAAGACCACTTCTTTGGGTTGTGGTGCCTGTTTCTCCGTTTTGAAGGAGACAGAGCGCCCTACCATCATTTCTGCCAAATCGGCATTGGTAGCTCCAGCAATCTCAACCGTCTGGATTGATTTACCACGACGGATAACCGTCACACGATTGGATACCGCACGAATTTCATCCAGTTTATGGGTAATCAAAATAATGGATTTTCCTTCTTTGACAAGGTTTTTCATGATAGCCATCAACTCATCAATCTCTGAAGGAGTCAATACTGCCGTAGGTTCGTCAAAGATGAGGATATCAGCACCACGATAAAGTGTCTTCAAGATTTCTACACGTTGTTGAGCACCAACGGAAATATCTGCCACCTTGGCAGCAGGATCCACTGCCAAACCATAACGTTCAGAAAGAGCCTTGATTTCTCTAGTAGCTTCGGCTATATCTAGCATACCATTTTTAGTGATTTCACTCCCCAAAATGATATTCTCAGCTACTGTAAAAGCTTCGACCAACATAAAATGTTGGTGAACCATCCCAATTCCTAGACTAGCAGCTTTAGAAGGTGAATCTAGTTTGACAACTTGACCATTCACCGCAATTTCACCACTAGTTGGCTCAAGAAGTCCTGCCAGCATATTCATCAGAGTGGATTTACCCGCTCCATTTTCTCCTAAAAGTGCATGGATTTCACCTTTTCGCAGTTGCAAGTTGATCTTGTCGTTTGCTACAAATTCACCAAACACCTTGGTAATATCCCGCATCTCAATGACATTTTCGTGTGCCATATGCTCTTCCTTTCAGAGGTTTATTTTATTTCAATAAAACCTGCTAATCACATTAACAAGCTCTATTGAGACAAAAATTGCCTCAATTCTTAAAGAAGCGACCGATGGCCGCTTCCTAAGAAATGACTTTTATCCATTATTTTTCAGGAACTTTTACACTTCCGTCAAGGATTTTAGCTTTTGCATCTTCGACAGCCTTTTTACCTTCTTCTGAAAGGTTTGTTACTGCCAAGTCAACCCCTTTATCTTTCAATGAGTAGACAATAACTTGTCCGCCAGGGAATTCACCTTTTTCTGTTTTGTTGGCAATATCTTTTACAGTTGTACCAACTTGTTTCAATGTAGATACAAGAACGAAGTTTGATTCTTTACCATCTTTAGAAGTGTATTTACCTTCTGCTGCTTGGTCACGGTCTACACCAATAACCCAAACTTTTTCATTTTCATTTTTGCTTTCGTTCAAAGATTTTGCTTCAGCAAAGACACCAGCACCTGTACCACCAGCTGCTTGGTAGACAACGTCTGCACCTGCAGCGTATTGAGCTGCTGCAATTGTTTTACCTTTGGCAGCATCACCAAATGAACCAGCGTAGTCAACTTGTACTTTTATAGATGGGTCTACTGACTCAACACCAGCCTTAAATCCAGCAGCGAAACGTGAAATAACTTCAGATTCGATACCACCTACAAAACCAACTTGTTTTGTTTTAGTTGTTTTAGCTGCTGCAACACCAGCAAGGTAAGCTGCTTCGTTATCAGCAAATGTTACGCTCGCAACATTCTTTTGATCTTTGATCACATCATCAATCAAGACATAGTTTAAGTCAGAGTGGTCTTTTGCTGCCTCTTCAACTGCATTGTGAAGTGCAAAACCAACACCGAAGATCAGGTTGTAACTTCCAGCCGCTTGTTGCAAGTTGTTAGCGTAGTCAGCTTCGCTTGTTGATTGGAAGTAAGTGTAACCTTTATCTTTAGAAAGATTGTGTTCTTTACCCCAGTCTTGCAAACCTTCCCAAGCTGATTGGTTAAATGATTTATCATCAACACCACCAGTATCTGTTACGATCGCTGCTTTCGTCTTCATTTCAGATGAAGATGAAGCTGCGTTACGAGAAGAGCGGTTACCACATGCAGCAAGTCCAACTGCTGCCACTGCAACTAGACCAAGGCCTAGCCATTGTTTCTTGTTCATTACTGAACCTCCTAAATAAGATGTGCAACGATGTTGCAAGTATAGATCGTTTGGTCACGTAGACCACAGCCACTCGAAGAGTAGCTCAGACTAATTTAAGTCTGTAAAAGAGTATGGAAGTAACTCCCCGACCGTCATCTCGACCGTCGATTTATCTTTAGCAACTAAAGTCACTTTTAGATCTTGTTCAAAAAACTCAACCATGACCTGACGACAAGCACCACATGGCGAGATGGGTTTTTCAGTTTGTCCGTAGACAATCAATTCTGAAAACTCTCGTTGCCCCTCCGAAACTGCTTTAAAAATAGCAGTACGTTCTCCACAATTAGTCAAGGGATAACTAGCATTCTCGATGTTTACACCCGTATAAATACTACCATCCTTGGCTACTAAAACAGCTCCGATGGGAAAGTGAGAATAGGGGACATAGGCTTGTTTGCTGGTTTCAATTGCTAGTTCAATCAACTCAGTAGTCGCCATCCGCTAATTCTCCTTTTAAAATGGTCACACCAGCTGATGTTCCGATACGGGTAGCGCCTGCCTCCACAAAAGCAACAGCATCCGTATATGAACGAGCTCCACCAGCTGCCTTAACTCCCATATCTGGTCCGACTGTTTTACGCATCAACTGAACATCCTCTATAGTGGCACCACCAGTTGAAAATCCAGTGGATGTTTTAACAAAGTCAGCTCCTGCTTTTTGGGATAATTGGCAAGCTACAACCTTTTCTTGGTCTGTCAACAAGCAGGCTTCAATAATAACCTTAACCAACTTGTCACCACTTGCTTCTACGACAGCACGGATGTCCGATTCAACTAAATCAAGATTGCCTGATTTGAGGGCACCAACATTGATAACCATATCAATCTCATCTGCACCGTTTTGAACAGCTTCTTTTGTTTCAAAAGCTTTCACAGCTGAAGTTGTCGCTCCCAAAGGAAAACCTACTACTGTACAAACCTTTACATCTGAGCCTTCAAGCCCTGTTTTCGCATGTTTAACCCATGTAGGATTAACACAAACGCTGGCAAAGTCATACTCACGCGCTTCAGATAACAAACGATCAATTTGTTCTTGACTTGCATCTTGCTTTAAAAGCGTATGATCGATATATTTATTTAACTTCATATTCGGATTCTCCCTGGTTTTATGAGATAATTTCTATAATTTCTCGTAAACTTTGCACTCCATCATTTATTTTAACATATTTTTGAAATTCTGTAACTAGTTCAGAAGAAATTTTTCCATTTGTATAAACTTTTGCAACAATTTCCCCTTTTTGAACGGAGTCTCCAACTTTCTTTTCGAAAACAATCCCTGTTTCATAGTCCAAGTCATCAGACTTGACTGCACGACCGGCTCCTAGTCTCATGGCATAGAGCCCAAATTCCATAGCTGGAAGAGCTGAAATTATACCTGTTTCCTGTGCTGGAATTTCCACCACATGTGCAACATTTACTGGGCGATAGAGATCTTCTAGATCACCGCCTTGTGCTGCTACCATTTCTTCAAACTTAGCCAGTGCTTGGCTATTCTCAAGATGTTGACGGATTTCCTCGATCGTTTTCTCAACATCAGCCAAGCCAAGCATAATCTGAGCTAGCTCGCAGATAAAGTGACTAATATCTTCTCGGCCTTTTCCTTGGAGAATCTCGATTGCCTCAAGGATTTCAAGACGATTGCCAATGGCTCTTCCCAAGGGCTGACTCATATCGGTAATGACTGCTACCGTCTTTCGACCAACTGCCTTACCAAGATCCACCATGGTTTGAGCCAATTCACGCGCCTCATCGACAGTCTTCATAAAGGCACCCTCACCGACCGTTACGTCTAGCAAAATAGCATCCGCTCCTGCAGCTATTTTCTTGCTCATAACAGAACTAGCAATCAATGGAATCGTGTCGACAGTTGCTGTCACATCACGGAGGGCATAGAGAAGCTTGTCTGCTTTAACCAGCTGATCTGACTGCCCAATGACAGATACTCCAATATCTTGCACCTGGCGAATGAAATCTTCTTGGCTTCGCTCAACTTGATAGCCCTTAATGGACTCCAATTTATCAATTGTTCCACCAGTATGGCCGAGACCACGACCACTCATTTTAGCAACGGGCACTCCGAAACTCGCAACAAGGGGAGCCAAAATCAAGGTCACCTTATCACCTACACCACCAGTCGAATGCTTATCAACTTTAACCCCATCAATAGCTGACAAGTCAAACTCCTGACCTGTCTTGACCATATTCATCGTTAGATCAGAAATCTCACGTGTGGTCATTCCTTTGAAATAAACAGCCATAGCAAAAGCAGACATCTGATAGTCTGGAACAGTTCCAGCCACATAGCCTTCTACCAACCATTTGATTTCAGCTGCAGTCAGTTCTTGACCATCTCGTTTTTTTTGGATTAAATCAACTGCTCTCATTCTTTCACACTTCTAAGGATATAATATCCCTTATCTTTCTTTACGATTTCACAATTTCCAAAAACGTCTCCCATCTTGCTTTTGGCACTTGGAGCTCCTTGCTTTTTCTGAATGACGATGGTCAAATCTCCTCCGTCTTTCAAGAATTCTCTGCTCTTTTCGATAATCTCATGAACCACTTGCTTGCCTGCACGGATAGGGGGATTGGAAATAACATGGTCAAATTTCCCTTCAACTTGTTCATAGATATTGGATTGGAAAATCGTCGCTGAAACTTGGTTTCTCTCAGCATTTTGTCGCGCTAGGTCCAAGGCACGGTTATTGATATCGACCATGGTTGCCTGAACTCCATAAGCCTTGACCAAAGAAAGCCCTAAGGGACCATATCCACAGCCTACATCAAGGACCGTTTCTCCTTTGTTAACCTCTAGACACTTCAATAAAAGCTGACTCCCAAAGTCGACCATTTTCTTGCTAAAAACACCCGCATCCGTCAAAAAGGTCATTTTTTGTCCCAACAGCTCCACTCTCAACTCATGAATGTCGTGAGCAGCGTCAGGATTTTCTGCATAATACATTTTACTCATGAAACTATTTTACCATATTTTAGTGAAATGTTAAATCGTTTACAAAGCTGAAATTCAACAAACAAACTAAATCTGTTATGATAATAATTAAATGATCTTTGTATTTTTCACTCTATTTTTCCCTGTTAGAGGCAACTTATAGCAACTTTCAAGAATCAGAATGATAAATATCGAATTTCATTCTCTCTTTGACTACGAAATATGATATACTAAGATATCGAACGAGGAAAGAATATGACCAACGAATTTTTACATTTTGAGAAAATCAGCCGTCAAACCTGGCAGTCCTTACATCGCAAGACAACCCCTCCCTTGACGGAAGAAGAACTAGACTCCATCAAGAGTTTTAATGACCAAATCAGCCTACAAGATGTGACAGACATCTATCTGCCACTGGTTCACCTTATCCATATCTATAAAAAAGCCAAAGAAGATTTGTCTTTCTCAAAAGAAATCTTTCTTCAAAGAGATAGCAAGCCCCAACCTTTTATTATTGGGGTTTCGGGTAGTGTCGCTGTTGGCAAATCCACAACCAGTCGCCTTCTACAAATCCTTCTCTCCCGTACACTTGCCGATGCTACTGTAGAACTAGTGACAACGGATGGCTTTCTCTATCCCAACCAAACTTTAATTGACCAAGGTATCTTAAATCGCAAAGGTTTTCCAGAGAGTTATGACATGGAAGCCTTACTGAATTTTCTTGATCACCTTAAGAACGGGCAAGATGTCGATATCCCTGTCTATTCTCATGAAGTGTATGACATCGTTCCTGGAGAGAAGCAACGTGTCAAAGCTGCTGACTTTGTCATTGTTGAAGGCATCAATGTCTTCCAAAATCCTCAAAATGAGCGCCTTTACATCACCGACTTTTTTGATTTTTCCATCTATGTAGACGCCGCTGTTGAAGACATCGAAAGCTGGTATTTAGACCGCTTTTTGAAACTCCTCAGTTTTGCCCAGAATGATCCTGAAAGCTACTACCACCGTTTTACTCAAATGCCAATGGAAGAAGTAGAATCTTTTGCCCATCAAGTATGGACTACTATCAACCTTACAAATCTACAAAACTATATCGAACCGACAAGGAATCGTGCCGAGATCATTCTCCACAAGGCTAAAAACCATGAAATCGATGAAATTTACCTAAAAAAATAATTTCCCCTTGTCAAAACCTGAGTTTTCAGATATAATGGTATAGTTAGTAAATATGGAGGTAAGAACATTGGCAAACATTAAATCAGCTATCAAACGCGCTGAATTGAACGTTAAACAAAACGAAAAAAACTCAGCTCAAAAATCAGCTATGCGTACTGCTATCAAAGCTTTCGAAGCAAACCCTTCTGAAGAACTTTTCCGTGCTGCTAGCTCAGCTATCGACAAAGCAGAAACTAAAGGTTTGATTCACAAAAACAAAGCAAGCCGCGATAAAGCTCGTCTTTCAGCTAAACTTGCTAAATAAGAAACAGTCCATTGAGGCTGTTTTTTTGTCCTCTAATAAGAAAAGGTAGAAAATGAAAATCGCAATCATAGGATATTCTGGAGCTGGCAAGTCAACTCTAGCTGAAAAGTTGTCAAACTACTACTCCATCCCAAAACTTCATATGGATACACTCCAATTTCAACCTGGTTGGCAAGACAGTGACCGCGAATGGATGCTGGGCGAGTTGAAAAACTTTCTCACAAAGCATGAAGCTTGGGTCATTGACGGCAATTACTCTTGGTGTTGCTATGAAGAAAGAATGCAGGAAGCTGACCAAATCATCTTTCTCAACTTTTCCCCATGGACTTGTCTCTTTCGAGCCTTTAAACGATATTTCACATACCGAGGCAAGGTCAGAGAAAGTATGGCAGCAGGCTGCCCTGAACGCTTTGACTGGGAGTTTATCCGATGGATTCTCTGGGATGGGCGTACAAAACCTGCTAAAGAACGCTATCAACAGGTTCAAGAAACCTATCCGGAGAAAGTAATTGTCCTCCAGTCGCAAAAGGAGATGGACCACTTCTTAGAAAATACCGCAAACAACAAGAAAAACCAACGTGGATAACGTTGGTCTTTTACTTTTACCCAATCACACTTCCGTTTGGTACAGCTGGATCAACTGTGAGAAGGGTTAATTGTCCATCATGTTCAGCTGAGAGGATCATTCCTTGGCTGACATATTTTTTCATCATCTTGCGAGGTTTGAGGTTGGCAACGATTTGGACTTTCTTGCCGACCAATTCTTGCTCATTTGGATAGTATTTCGCAATTCCTGAGAGGATTTGACGGTCTTCGCCATCACCAGCATCGAGGCGGAATTGAAGCAACTTATCAGAACCTTCTACTTTGGAAACTTCTTTGACTTCAGCAACACGAATCTCAACCTTATCGAAGTCTTCAAACTTAATTTCATCCTTGTTCAGTTTGAGTTCGACTTCGTCTGGATTCCATTCTTTTTCGACTGCTGGCTTGCTACCTTCCATTTGTTCCTTGATATAGGCGATTTCTTCTTCCATATCCAAACGTGGGAAGATTGGTGTTCCTTTGGCTACTACTGTTACACCAGCAGGGAAATCTGCCAAGCTCAAGTTTTCAAGGCTCACTACTTCTGGTAAACCAAGTTGAGTCAAGACTGCACGACTAGTTTCCATCATAAATGGTTCAATCATGTGAGCTACGACACGAAGGCTAGCTGCCAAGTGGCTCATGACACTTGCCAATTGGTCACGAAGAGCTTCATCCTTAGCCAAGACCCATGGGGCTGTCTCATCGATGTATTTGTTGGTACGTGAGATAAGCGTCCAAACTGCTTCTAGAGCACGTGGGTAGTCAACTGCATCCATGTGTGTATGGTAATCAGCAATTGATTCAGTAGCTACTTGAGCAAGAGCATGGTCAAATTCTGTCACACCTTCTACATAGGCAGGGATTTGCCCATAAAAGTACTTGTTAATCATGGAAACTGTACGGTTGAGGAGGTTTCCAAGGTCATTGGCCAATTCATAGTTGATACGGCCTACATAGTCTTCTGGAGTGAAGGTTCCGTCTGAACCGACTGGGAGGCTACGCATGAGGTAGTAACGAAGTGGGTCCAGTCCATAACGCTCTACCAACATTTCAGGGTAAACGACATTCCCCTTAGACTTAGACATCTTGCCGTCTTTCATAACAAACCAGCCATGGGCAATCAAGCGGTCTGGCAATTTGACATCCAACATCATGAGAAGGATTGGCCAGTAGATAGAGTGGAAGCGAAGGATGTCTTTCCCTACCATATGGAAGACAGTTCCATTCCAGAACTTGTCAAAGTTCCCATGTTCATCTTGACCATAGCCAAGAGCAGTCGCATAGTTAAGAAGGGCATCAATCCAAACGTAGACAACGTGTTTTGGATTGGATGGAACCGGAACTCCCCATGTAAAGGTTGTACGAGAAACCGCTAAGTCTTCCAAACCTGGTTCAATAAAGTTACGCAACATTTCATTGAGACGACCATCTGGAGTGATGAAGTCAGGGTGAGATTTGAAAAATTCAACCAAACGATCTTGGTATTTGCTGAGACGAAGGAAGTAAGACTCTTCTGAAACCCATTCGACCTCGTGGCCTGATGGAGCGATACCGCCCGTCACATTTCCAGCTTCGTCACGGAAAACTTCTGCAAGCTGGCTTTCTGTAAAGAATTCCTCATCTGAGACTGAATACCAACCAGAGTATTCACCCAAGTAGATATCATCTTGAGCAAGCAAGCGTTCAAAGACCTGCGCTACTACTTTTTCATGGTAGTCATCAGTTGTACGGATGAATTTATCGTATGAGATATCGAGTAATTTCCAGAGTTCTTTGACTCCAACCGCCATCCCATCAACATAAGCTTGAGGTGTAATGCCAGCTTCTTCCGCTTTTTGCTGGATTTTCTGACCATGCTCGTCAAGACCTGTCAGATAAAAGACATCGTAGCCCATAAGGCGTTTGTAACGCGCTAGGACATCACAGGCGATGGTTGTGTAGGCAGAACCGATATGAAGTTTACCAGATGGATAGTAAATCGGCGTTGTAATATAAAAATTCTTTTCAGACATAATTTTTCCTTTCCAGGCAAATGAAACCTGTTTTTCTAACACTTCATTATATCATATTTTTAGTGATTTTCTATAGGGAAATCCATACAAAAACAAGATAGACAAATGTCCATCTTGTTTATCTTATTCATAGCGAAGGGCTTCAATTGGATCAAGCTTAGACGCTTTATTGGCTGGTAAGACCCCAAAGATCATACCAACGCTGGCCGAAACAGCCAAGCTAAAGAGAGCTATCGGTAGCGAGACACCAATTTCTATTCCTTCCATCATATTTTTTAACAAAGCGCCTGCTAGCGTGGTCAAGCCCGCTGCACTTATTAGACCGATGACTCCACCTAATAAGGTCAAAATCATGGACTCAATCAAAAACTGTACCAAGATATTAGCCCGTGTGGCTCCCAATGCTTTACGAAGACCAATCTCACGAGTACGCTCCGTTACAGAAACCAGCATGATATTCATAACTCCAGCCCCTCCCACAAAGAGAGAGATTCCTGCGATAGCACTGATAATAGCGGTCATAAAACCAAAGATTTGCTGAACCTCTGCAAAAGCGGCGGTTTCGTCTACAACCTGATATTCTCCCTGCTGTACTCCTGCAATTTCTGTCATCTTGCGTGCGAGTTCTGGCCCCAAAGTCGGAGTTAGACTCGTATCATTCACACGAAAGACAATATTAGAAATTTCCTCCACATTAAAATTAGCTGCTACAGAAGCATTGGTTGTAATCGGCAAGCCACCTACACCAAACATCTTAGCACTTTTAACAGCAGGACTAGAGTAAACACCAACCACGCGATAGCTATATCCATTGGCTGAAATGATTTGATTGAGCGCTGCCTGAGGCGAGTCAAAAAGACTTTTAGCGAGTTCTTCATCTAGCAAAATCACACTTGCAAAATCTCGGTAGTCTTGTTCTCTCAGATCCCTACCCGCAATAATTTTATTTTCTACAGCAGACATATAAGTCATATTTCCACCTGTCAGACTTGCTCTCTCTACCTTTTTATCCTTATAGGTCAAAGTAACATTTGTACTATTAGTCACATAATAGCCATCTACACCTTTTAGTTTGGCAGCTTCCTTAACCCACGATTCCTGTGTTTTAGGTGGTTCTACGTGAACATCTTCTTTACCAGATAGTGTCAGTGCAGATTGCTTTTGTGTAAAAGAACCGTCCTTACTTTTAATTGGTGAGAAAAACACCTGAATATTTTTCTGAGATTTTGTCATATTTTTATTGACCTGACGAGACATAGAGTCCCCTAAAGCCATGATGACAACTACTGAAGAGACTCCGATGATAATGCCAATCATGGTCAAAAAGGAGCGCATCTTGTGTGCCATAATAGATGAAAAGGCAAATTTCAGATTTTGCATCTTAGTTCTCCTTTCCTTCCAAACGAGCGCTATCAGATGAAATAACTCCATCACGGATTACAATTTGGCGTTTTGCATAGGCTGCAATTTCGGGCTCGTGCGTTACCATAATAATAGTCTTGCCTTCTTCATTTAACTCAACCAAGAGTTCCATGATTTGACTTCCTGTTTTCGTATCCAAGGCACCTGTCGGTTCATCAGCTAGGATGATTGAGGGATCGTTAACAAGAGCACGCGCAATGGCCACCCGTTGTTTTTGACCGCCAGACAACTCTGAAGGAAGATGATGAATACGATCAGTCAACTCTACTTTACTCAGATATTCCTCTGCCAACTTGCGACGTTGGGCAGCTGGAACTCCTGCATAAATCAAGGGTAACTCGACATTTTGAACAGCATCCATCTTTGACAAAAGAAAGAACTGTTGAAAGACAAAACCAATTTGTTGGTTACGTACCTGTGCCAACTGCTTTTCACCTAGACGGGCCACTTCTTGACCTTCTAGATAGTATTCGCCGCTAGTTGGGGTGTCCAGCATTCCGATGGTATTCATCAGAGTAGATTTACCCGAGCCAGATGGTCCCATAATGGCAACAAATTCCCCTTCGCCAATCTCCAAATTAATATTTTTCAAGACCTGCAGTTCCTGTTCACCATTTCGATAACTCCGGCAGATGTTTTTTAGACTAATTAGTTGTTTCATCAGCCTTCACCTCTTTTCCTTCTTCCAAGGAAGTCGTTGGATTACTGATGACTTTGGTTCCGTCTGTCAAACCAGACATGATCTCTTGGTTTTCTGCGTCAGCATTTCCTAGGCTAACTTCAACCTTCTTAGCCTTATTCTCTTCGTCAACAACCCAAACGTAGTTTTTCCCGTCTTCAGTAATGACACTGGTTAAGGGTACGAGGATTGATTTCTTGTCACTTTTAACCTCAACACTAACGGTAAAACCTGGTCTCAAATCACCAATCTCACTCGTCACTTCAATCGTATAGGGATATTTAGAACCAGTATTCCCCCCAGTTATAGCATTCGTTCCTTCTCCACTATTTTTAGGGTAAGCTGAAATAAAGCTGATCTTCCCTGTCCAAGTTTTATCTTGGTAAACCTTGGAAGAAAAGGTCACTTCTTGGCCAACAGAAAGGTTGGCAAGATTGTACTCGGAAAGTTCTCCCTTGACTTGTAGATTGTCGTTACTTACTACATGAACCATCACTTGATTTGCAGCAGTTGTGGACTTTGATACATTTCGATTAACTTCTACAACTGTACCTTCTAGCGTACTCAAAATCTTTGTTGCGTCCAATTGGGCCTGCGCCTTTTTAAGTTGCGCCTCTGCATCAGCACGACTATCACGAGCATCACTAATCTGAGAATCAATGGAAGAGACAGAAGAACCCTGTGCTCCATCATCATATTCTTCCGAATCAGCTAGAGTGTTGTTTCGTGATTCCTTCAAGTCATTGATACGACGATCAGCCTTGGCTATGGCACGGTTAGCTGCATCATAAGCAGACTGCGCTTCTGTGCTGTTGTATTTTACGAGCGCTTGTCCTTTGTCAACCTTATCTCCAACAGAAACCAAGATTTCATCCACCTCACCCTTACTTGCATCCAAATAAACATATTGTTCATTTTTTGCGGTGACGGTACCAGATAAAAGAACAGAGGAGGCAACTGTTCCTTCCTTTGCGACTACGAGATGCGATGTGTCATCCTTACCGGCAGCCTGAGAGGGCTGTCTAAATAGCAAAATACCCACTGCACTGATTATAATAATACTTGCAGCACCAATAGCTGTGTATAGTTGCCATTTTTTAGTTTTCTTATTCCCCTTCATCACAAAACTCCTATTTTATTTTCAATACAAAGACTATTATAGCAAATTTACCTACTCTAAACAATGATTGTTCAGAGAGAAAAGAGAACAATTCAGGAAACATGCTTTGTTTCCATTTGATTTATGCGAAATTGTACTAGTAACATCATACACCTTATTTCTATATTTAGCAAGTGATTTCTGCTATTTCTTTAGGGCGTAGCAGATTTTTGCATTCAAAAAATAAAAACGATAGAATATGACTATCAAATCTATAAGGGGTTTTCTATGAGAGAATATGATACCATCGCCATCGGTGGAGGAAGTGGCGGTATCGCCACTATGAACCGAGCTGGTGAACACGGCGCTAAAGCAGCTGTTATCGAAGAGAAAAAATTAGGCGGAACTTGTGTCAACGTTGGCTGTGTTCCTAAGAAAATCATGTGGTATGGAGCGCAAATCGCTGAAAGCTTCCACCACTACGGCCCTGACTATGGTTTTACAAGCTCAGATGTTCAATTTGATTTCGCAAAGCTTCGTCAAAATCGTGAAGCCTACATCGATCGTGCCCGCTCGTCTTATGATGGAAGTTTCAAGCGCAACGGTGTTGATTTGATTGAAGGCCGTGCTCATTTCGTTGATGCTCATACGGTTAGCGTTAATGGTGAATTGATTCGTGCCAAACATATCGTGATTGCGACTGGCGCTCGTCCAAGCATCCCAACTATTCCCGGAGCTGAACTCGGTGGTAGTTCAGACGATGTCTTTGCTTGGAAACAACTTCCTGAATCAGTTGCGATTCTTGGTGCTGGCTATATTGCTGTTGAATTAGCTGGTGTTCTCCACGCACTAGGAGTAAAAACTGATTTGTTTGTGCGTCGCGATCGTCCCTTGCGCACTTTTGACAACTACATCGTTGAAGGTCTTGTCAATGAAATGGAAAAAACGGGTCTACCTTTGCACACGCATAAGGTACCAGTCAAGCTCGAAGAAACTGAGCAAGGCATAACGATTCATTTCGAAGACGGTTCTAGTCATACTGCAAGCCAAGTTATCTGGGCTACCGGTCGCCGTCCAAATGTAGACGGTCTGGAGTTAGAAAAGGCTGGCGTCACACTCAACCAACGTGGATTTATCCAAGTGGATGTGTATCAAAATACAGTTGTAGATGGTATCTACGCCCTTGGAGACGTTACTGGTGAGAAGGAACTGACCCCAGTAGCCATCAAGGCAGGACGTACCTTATCTGAACGCCTCTTTAATGGAAAAACAAATGCCAAGATGGACTACACGACTATCCCTACTGTTGTCTTCTCCCACCCAGCAATCGGAACAGTCGGTTTGACTGAAGATCAAGCTATCAAAGAATACGGCCAAGATAACATCAAAGTCTACAAGTCAAGCTTTGCATCCATGTACTCTGCCGTTACAAGCCATCGTCAAGAGTCTCGCTTCAAACTCATCACCACAGGTGATGACGAAAAAGTTGTTGGCCTACACGGACTTGGTTACGGAGTGGATGAGATGATTCAAGGATTCGCTGTTGCTATCAAGATGGGAGCAACAAAGGCGGACTTTGATGCTACAGTAGCTATCCACCCAACCGCTTCAGAAGAATTTGTGACCATGCGCTAATTATCGCAAGAGACCTCTTGAGGTCTCTTTTTACTTGCAAAATCGGCTGTTACAAAAAAATGTTACCCTTAATTTAAAAACAGGTTGACTTTTCTTCCTGAATTAGTATAATAGTTACTATAATTTTAAAAAGAGGTTAACAGTTTTGAAAAAAGCTCATATCTATGCTATCCCTGCTATCGGTGCTGCTCTCATCGCCGTATTGGCACAAATCAGTCTCCCTATCGGTCCTGTACCTTTCACTCTGCAAAACTTTGCGATTGGTCTGATTGCAACTGTTTTTAGACCTAGGGAAGCCGTTCTATCTGTAGCCCTCTATCTCCTGCTGGGTGCTATTGGTCTACCTGTCTTTGCAGGGGGTGGTGCAGGATTTCACGTTTTAGTCGGTCCAAGTTCAGGCTATCTTTGGTTTGACCTTGTCTATGCAGGACTTACATCTTATCTCATCTATCAAGAAAGTGGCTATATCCGCATTTTCCTAGCCAACCTCTTGGGTGACTCTCTAGTCTTTGTAGGAGGTATTCTCAGCCTCCACTTCCTTGCTGGTATGGCACTTGACAAAGCACTTGCTGTCGGTGTCCTTCCCTTTATCCTTCCTGATCTTGGTAAGATTATTGCCATTAGTTTCATTAGCCGTCCCTTACTCGAAAGATTGAAAAAACTTCCATATTTCTCAAGATAAAAAATAGTCCAGAACAAATGTTCTGGACTATTTCCTTTCCAATTACTTCCTAAGAACTAACTGAAAATCAACTCTCATCTAGGGATTATTTATTTTTACGGCTTACAAAGTACAATCCACCAGTCACTGCCATCAAAGCAAGTCCTGCAACTACTGCTGCATTAGATGCTTTTTCACCAGTGTTAGGAAGTTGAGGTTTTGGACCTGGTTTTCCTGGTTCTGGATCTTTTGGCTTGTTTGGCTCTGGATCCTGTGGTTTATTTGGTTCTGGGTCTTTTGGCTTGTGGTGATTTACAATATTAGTGCCAATTACTTCAGAAGTATAGCCTTTAGGAACATATGCTTCTTTAACTGTATAAACAATCTCTTTACCACCATCTTGATAACGATCAAGATCTATAAATTCATACGTCCAACCACTAGCTACTGAAGCTGTAGCTGTTTTGCCAGTTTCTACACCATTTGCCAACAGCTTAACAACAATTGAGTCTGGACGAATACCATCTTTGTTGTTAGCATCATCCCAAATCTTTTGATCTTTGACATTGATCTTAGCTGGTGTATGAGTGTTTGTAATAGTGTATTTACCATCTTTCTCAGTCACTTCTGTAGTATAGTGTTCAACACTAACTTCTTTCAACTCATAAGTGATTTCTTTACCTTTTTCATACTTAGGAAGGTCTTTAAATTCAAACTTCCAATCAGTTTCTGCTGATACTTCCATTTCTGCAACTACTTGTTCTCCTTTAAGGACTTGAACTGTAATCTTAGTTGGACGTTTTCCGTCTTGGTCATTATTATCATTCCAAACTTTCGTTCCAGAAATATTAATTTTTTCTGGATCATGGCTATTAGTAATAGTAAAGTTGTCGATAGAAGATTTATATCCTGCAACAGCTTCTTCCGTTACAGTATATTTAATCTCTTTACCATTCTTATATTTTGCAAGTTTTGTAAATTCAACAGACCAAGTACCATCTGTAGCTGCTTGAACCTCTTTAGAATCAATCTTGGTACCATCTGCTAGGAGGTTAACCGTGATCTTGTCTGGACGTTTACCATCTTGGTTATCAGCATCGTTCCAGTTTTTAGTAACTGTAATATCTATGGTTTCTGGGGTGTAGCTGTTAGTAATCGTAAAGCCTGATGTTGCATCACCTGTAACCTCTGAGATATATCCTTCAACTTTAGTTGTTTCTATTACTGTGTACGCAATCGCTTTACCACCCTTATCAGCATCAAGGTCTGTGAAGCTTCCAGCCCAACCTTTTGCTTCAGTCAATTCAAGTGTCTTACCAGTATCTTGCCCATCTGCAAGCAATTTAACTGTAATTGAAGTTGGACGTTTACCATCTTGGTTATCGGCATCCTTCCATACTTTTTTCACAGAGACTTCAGTTTTCGCTGGTGTGTAAATGTTCTTAAATACAAGATCTTTTGCTTCTTTCGAAGCTGTTGCTTTCAATTCAGTTGCGCTGACTTTCTTAACAGTTACTTCAACTTCTTGAACTGTCTTATCGTAAGTGATACCTGTTTCATCGCCCTCAACTTCTGAGATTGTGTACTTGTGAGTTCCCACTTGGCTCTCATCATATGAGATTGGTGCGAAAGTAACACTTCCGTCAGCAGCGTTTGTTACTGTTTCGACAACACTACCGTCTTCTTTCTTCAAGACAAAGCTGTATTTACCGGCTTCAAGAGCTTTTCCTTCAAGAACTTTCTTAGCTCCAAGAGTTACGGTTGTAGCTCCTGCTGGTGTGTAAGTGTTCTCGAATGCTTTTTCATCGTCGTAAGCAACAGTTGCTTCAAGGACACCCTTACCATTGTCCGCTACAGTTACTGTAGCTGTGATTGTTTTAGTGTCGTACTTGATACCTGTAGCAGTACCAGCTTTTTCAGCAATCTTGTAAGTGAATGTTCCAGCTTTATCAAATTCCAATGCTGAGAACTTAACGTTTCCATCTTTGTCATTCTTAACTGTTTCTTTCAAAGTACCAGCTTGGTCTGTCAAAGTAAATTCAAACTCATCAGCTTTCAACTCACGACCAGTAAGTGTTTTCTTAACCGCAAGAGCAGCTTTTGCTTTTGAAGCCCCGTAGCTGTTGTTGAATTCTTTGTCAGCTGAGTAAGTTACGTTAGCATGAAGTTTTCCTTCGCCGTCATCTGTAACTTCTACAGTGACTTTAACTTCAAGATTATCGTAAGTCACACCGTTAACAGTCTTACCAGCGTTTGTTTCAACAATGGTGTAGTTGTATGTACCAGCTTTAGTATATTCGATTGGAGCGAATGTCACTTTGCCGTCGGCAGTGTTCTTCACTTTTTGAAGCTCTGAACCAGCTGCGTCATTCTTCAATACAAAATCAAACTCATCAGCTTTTAACTCACGACCTGAAAGAGTTTTCATCACTTCAAAACCAGCTTGGGCATTATCAGCCTTATAGGTGTTTTCGAAGGTGCTGTCATTATTGTCATAAATAACACTTGCTTCAAGAACTCCCTTACCGTCGTCAACAACCTTGATTGTCACTTCTATAGTCTTGTTAGAATATGTGATTCCCTTATCAGTTGTACCAGCATATCTTTCAATGATGGTGTAAGTGAATTCTCCTTTTGTTTTGAATTCTAACTCACCGAACTGAATATTCCCAGCTGCATCGTTTACCGTAGTTGCGACTTCTTCACCGGCTCCATCTAGCAAAGCAAACTCGAATTCACCACCTTTAAGCTGAATTGGCTCATTTGTGTTTTTATTGATGAATGATTTGGTTGCCGAAATAGGAACTTTCACGTTAGTAGGCTTATATGTATTATTAAAGGTTACGCTACCATCGCTGGCATCACTGCTGTAGTCAACAACTGCATTCAGATTACCTTTGCCATTATCAGTTACAGTTACTTTGGCTGTCACCGTCTTGGAATCGTAGGTAATGCCATTTTCAATTGTACCAGCTTTTACTTCCTTGATAGTGTAAGTATAAGTACCTGCTTCATCGAAGGTCAATTCATGAAACTTAACTTTTCCAGCTGCATCATTTCTCTTAGTTTCAACGTTACCAACTTGGTCTGTCAACGTAAATTCGAACTCATTTTCTTGAGCTCCTGTCGTACGACCAGTCAACTGCTTAGTTACTTCAAGAACGGCCTTAGCATTAGTTGCTTTATAGGTATTTTTGAATGTCTGAATTCCAGCATCAGTAGCTCTATTCACTGCACCAGTAAGTGGTGGTACAAGATTAGAACTAGGTGCTGAAGAGGCCAAATTAGCTGACGGAAGTGCCACAGCAGTAATAGGATGATACAATACTGTCGCAACCAGTTTACCTTTTCCATCGTCTGTTACACTTACTGTTACTGGTACTTTTCTAGAATCATGAGTCACACCATCGATGGTTTGACCAGCATTCACTTCAACAACAGTAAATTCGTATTCACCTGCTTTATCGAAAGTAATATCTTTGAAGACTACGCGACCAGCTGCATCGTTCTTAGCTCTTTGAACTTCTTGGCCATTTTTGTCTTTCAAGATAAATTCAAATTCTTCGTTTTGAAGAGGTGTTAGACGGCCACCCGTCAATTCTTTTTTGACTTCAATATCAGCCTTAGTAGGTGAAGTGCTATAGGTATTTGTAACAGTCAGATCAGCTTTTTGTTCTGGAGTATAGCCGTCTATCGTATCTACGATGAGATTGCCATCTTCATCTACTTCCATCACACTGTAAGTGTACTTCACGCCGTGCTCATCTGTCGCAGGAAGGTCTGGCCACTCTAAGGTTCCGTTTGTTTTAGGAACTTCTTTTTGTTCGGCACCAGCTACTTCTTCAATCGCTCCACCTTCTGGCGTACGATAGAGTTTGAAGTAGACAGTTGGACGAATATGTTCCTGACCGCCAACCCAGACTTTCTTAGCAATCACGCTAATTTTTGCTGGTTTGTAAGTATTAGTAATTTTTGTCTTATCTTCGTTGTAAGATACGACGTAGTCACTTGTTCCACCTACAACTGTTTCTGTTTCATCCAAAGGAATATTAGTTTGATCTTGAAGTTCACGAACAGAGTAGATTAACTCTGTGGTTCCATCAACATCGTATTTAGGTAGTTGATTTTTCCACTTGTAAGTGTAGACACCATTGGACTTTGTCACTTCAGGCGTATAGTTCCCTGAAACAGGTTTTGCATCTGCAACAGTTTGCCCTTCTTTGTGCACATACAAACCGAGTTTGACTTCTTTGTAGTCAGTTGCTTTTC
>ERZ773090.86-NODE-86-length-99044-cov-9.17164_pt1 | contig 99044 bp, 84 predicted proteins | sample MGYA00580579_ERZ773090 | MGnify/ENA primary metagenome ERZ773090 (study PRJEB29015, sample SAMEA2738014) | human oral metagenome | biome: human oral; feature: human-associated habitat; material: dental | place: China | collected 2132 ... | reverse complement strand
CAATGCTGCTGCCGATCATCAGATACTCGTTGCTTCGATCCTGAATCAGGGACTGCAACACCCGCTCCCGGATGCCCTTGGCCGCCCAGCGGGTGAAGCGCTTGTGCATGCTCTTGCAGGCTCCGTAGCGCGTCGGCAGATCACTACGCCCAGGGTCACTGGCCTTGCCTGAGAGCAGATCTTCGATTCGCTCCCATTGGGTTTGGGTCAATTCGTAGCGGCTGGGCCGCGGAAGCTTGGTCTCGGACATCCGCCGGAGATACCGGATGAATGTCGATTCGGCCTAGTAGCTGTTCTTCTCAATTCGCGCAACTCAGTGGCCCCTTCGATGGAGTCATCGAATGCAACGATTCCGCTGTTAGCGAAGTCAAAAGAGCAAACGCAATTGGAGTTACTATCGACATTCGTTCTTCTTCATCCAGCAAACAAAAAGGCCTACCAAAAGCTGGCAGGCCTTAAATATTGGTTGCGCGGGAAGGATTTGAACCTCCGACCTTTGGGTTATGAGCCCAACGAGCTACCAGACTGCTCCACCGCGCGACAAGAGAGATTATATTGTACTTTATTCTTTAGCTTCCTGCAAGTCACTGCTCTCAACAACGGCATCAGGTCTGTCTACCAGCTCAACAAAAGCCATCGGAGCGTTATCCCCTACGCGAAACCCCATCTTCAAAATGCGCGTATATCCTCCAGGACGGGCTTGATAGCGAGGCCCCAGTACGGCAAACAGCTTGACAACACTATCGCGATCGCGCAGACGATTAAACGCCAAGCGTTTATTAGCCAAAGAATCCTTCTTCGCAAGCGTGATCATGGGTTCAATAACCTTGCGCAGCTCTTTGGCCTTAGGCAAGGTCGTCTTGATTGCCTCATGCTCAATCAGCGAATTCATCATATTGCGCAGCATCGCTTGACGATGGGCGCTGGTGCGGTTGAGTTTGCGTAAACCATGACGGTGACGCATAGTGCTTCCTTTCTTTGCTTATAAAAGGCCGCCGTATCAGGTACGGCCTCCGGCACATGGCGCCATTCATGGCGCACAAAAGAACGACATCCAGAGGACATCATTCCAAAACTTCTCACTTATTCAATTAGCGCTTATCCAAACCTAAAGGCGGCCAATTTTCCAGCTTCATGCCAAGCGTCAGTCCACGAGAAGCCAGGACCTCTTTGATCTCATTAAGTGATTTACGCCCAAGATTCGGCGTTTTCAGCAACTCGTTTTCCGTTCTCTGAATCAAATCACCTATATAATAAATGTTTTCAGCCTTCAGACAGTTGGCCGAACGCACCGTTAATTCCAATTCATCGACAGGGCGTAACAAGATTGGGTCGAAACGATCCGCCGCCCCCTTCTGTGTTGACTGGTCGAAGGCCGCCAGCTCGTGCCCTTCCAGTTGGGCAAATACTGCCAACTGCTCAACCAAAATCTTGGCTGCTGCACGAACAGCATCCTCAGCACTGATCGTGCCATTCGTTTCAATATCCAAAACTAATTTATCAAGATCAGTGCGCTGCTCTACACGCGCGCTTTCTACGGCATAACTAACACGGCGAATCGGCGAAAAAGACGCATCAAGCACTATTTTCCCAATTGGCTTAGATCCCTCATCAGCGTAACGCCGGACATTGCCAGGAACGTAACCTCTGCCCTTCTCCACCCGAATCTGCATATCCAGCTTGCCGCCCTGCGAAAGCGTAGCAATAACATGCCCAGGGTTCACGACTTCTACATCATGAGGCACCTGGATGTCCGCTCCAGTTACCACCCCCTCTCCATCCTTACGCAGAGTTAGCGTCACCTCATCGCGGTTATGCAGTTTAAAGACGACTCCCTTGAGATTCAGCAGAATATTAACGACATCTTCCTGTACGCCGTCCAGAGTTGAGTATTCATGAACAACGCCCGCAATCGTTACCTCAGTAGGAGCATATCCTACCATGGATGACAACAACACACGCCGCAAGGCGTTACCCAAGGTGTGACCATATCCCCGTTCAAAAGGTTCTAATGTCACCTCGGCTCGATTGTCATCCAAAGATTCGACCGTAATACTTTTGGGTTTCAGCAAATTTGTTTGCATATTCCGAACTTCCTCTCAATACCTGCGGTTCGTTGCACCAGCAAGGTTGGTGAAGCACCAAACCCGCCAAGGTGGCGGGCGTGGAACACTAAGGGACGAGACCCAAAACTAGCGTGAATACAATTCAACGATCAACGACTCATTAATATCAGCACCAAATTCATCGCGGTCTGGCACCTTCTTGAAAACGCCTTCCGCTTTGTCAACGCTGACTTCAACCCAAGATGGCATACCCACTTGAGTAGCCAATTGCAAGGCCTCCTGGACACGTGTCTGTTTTCTGGACTGCTCGCGGACAGCGATGATATCGCCCGCTTTCACCAAATATGAGGGAATGTTCACAGACTGGCCATTCACGAGAATGGCCTTGTGCGAAACCAACTGGCGCGCTTCGGCGCGAGTCGATCCAAACCCCATACGATAAACCACGTTATCCAAACGAGATTCGAGTAAAAACAGGAGATTCGCACCCGTATTGCCACGACGGCGATCAGCCTCCGAAAAATAACGGCGAAACTGCTTTTCCAAAACACCGTACATGCGCTTAACCTTCTGTTTTTCACGCAACTGCAAGCCATAATCTGAGGTGCGTGAGCCAGAAGTTCGACCATGCTGACCGGGTTTCGTATCGAATTTCGCCTTGTCACTAATCGAGCGACGGGCGCTCTTCAAAAAAAGGTCTGTGCCTTCGCGACGAGAAAGCTTAGCCTTGGGTCCGATATAACGTGCCACCTTAAATTCCTTTTTTCCTTCTTCCTCGCTTATTAAGTGAGGGAGCCTTCACGCTGAACAATGCGACGGCAGTGGTCTTGATTGCAAACACCAGAACAAACCGATCCTGGCAACGATAGTATTAAATGCGCCGCCGCTTCTGAGGACGGCACCCATTATGAGGGACAGGCGTCACATCGGAAATCGATGTAATACGGATTCCAAGAGCTGCCAGCGCACGAACAGAAGACTCCCGACCCGGACCTGGCCCTTTGATTTCGACATCAAGATTTTTGATACCCTGATCCTGTGCTGCACGACCTGCCACCTCTGAAGCAACCTGCGCAGCAAAGGGGGTAGATTTGCGTGACCCTTTAAATCCTTGCCCACCAGAGGAAGCCCAAGACAAGGCATTCCCCTGTCTATCAGTGATCGTAATAATGGTATTGTTAAATGAAGCATGCACATGAGCGACCCCGTCCGCAATATTTTTACGGACCTTCTTGCGTACTCGCTGTGCAGCATTCCCTGCTGGAGACTTTGCCATAACTGTTCTCTCTTAAATTATTTTTTCAAAGACTGAGCCGCCTTACGAGGCCCCTTACGGGTTCGTGCATTTGTGCGCGTGCGTTGTCCACGCAAAGGCAGTCCCCGGCGATGACGAAAACCTCGATAACACCCGATGTCCATGAGGCGTTTAATATTCATCGTAGTTTCGCGGCGAAGGTCGCCTTCAATTACGAATCGGGAAACCTGGTCACGAATCTTTTCCAGATCGGCATCACTCAGATCCTTTACCTTCTTAGAATATGAAATGCCGCAAGCGTCGCAAATTTTGCGCGCTCGCGCACGGCCAATGCCATAAATAGCCGTCAACCCGATCTCTGCGTGTTGATGCGGCGGGATATTGATACCAGCAATACGAGCCATAGTTTCTAGCCTCTAAACAATTTATCGCAGGAAAGTGACGCCACTCAACCCTGACGCTGCTTATGCCGCGGATCTGAGCAAATCACGCGCACGACATTTTTGCGCCTGATAATTTTGCAGTTGCGACAAATCTTCTTTACTGATGCGGAAACTCTCATTCAATTCTCCTAAACCAAAATATTCACTTCTACAGAGACGCCTTGAAGCTCGCTTTTTTCAACAGAGACTCATATTGCTGACTCATCATGTACGTCTGAACCTGCGCCATAAAATCCATTGTCACGACAACCAAAATCAACAACGAGGTTCCGCCAAAATAAAACGGCACATTGTATTTCAGTATCAAAAACTCTGGCAACAAGCAAACCAAAGTCACATAAATAGCGCCAACAAAAGTCAAACGCGCCAGGATTCTGTCGATAGCCTTAGCAGTATTCTCTCCAGGCCGGACGCCAGGAATAAAAGCACCACTCTTCTTCAGATTATCCGCCGTCTCCCTACTATTAAAAACCAGCGCCGTATAGAAAAAACAAAAACCAATAATGGCTGTCGCATACAGCATAATATAAATTGGCTGCCCAGGAGAAAGCGCCGCAGCAATATCACTAAGCCAATGAGTAGACTCTCCTGCACCAAACCACCCAACGACTGTTGCCGGCAATAAGATAATAGAAGAAGCAAAAATCGGCGGAATAACGCCTGCCATATTTAATTTTAACGGCAAATGAGACGACTGCCCCCCGTAAACCTTGTTGCCAACCTGCCTGCGGGCATAGTTTACCAAGATTTTTCGCTGTCCACGCTCAACGAACACGACAAAATAAGTTACCAGCACGACCAGTGCGCAGATAAACAGCGCCACTATCTCGCTCATCGCTCCTGAACGAACCAGCTCAAGCATGCCACCAATGGCTCCTGGCAGCCCAGCAGCGATACCCGCAAAAATTAGTATTGAAATACCATTCCCCAAGCCTCGCTCGGTAATCTGCTCACCAAGCCACATCAAAAACATAGTTCCAGCAGTCAGACTAACCACCGTTGTCAATTGAAAAAGCAATCCCGGATTCAGTACCAATCCTTGCGACGATTGCAACGCAACTGCAATTCCCCAAGACTGGAAGATTCCCAGCGCCAAGGTTCCATATCGTGTGTATTGGGTGATCTTGCGCCGACCAGCCTCACCCTCTTTTTTCAGCTGCTCGAAAGATGGAACAACGTAGGAAACAAGCTGCATGATGATCGATGCCGAAATATAAGGCATGATCCCTAATGCAAAAACCGTAAAACGAGAAAGCGCCCCGCCGGAAAACATATTGAACAAATTCAATATGCCCCCTCCTTGGCTTGAAAAAAACTGCCGTAATTGGTCTGGATTGATGCCCGGAACTGGTATATGCGCGCCAACTCGATATACCACGAGCGCCAGCAGCAGAAAAACAAGGCGACGGCGCAGGTCACCATATTTTCCCGTTTTCGCGATCCGCACTGCGTCTATTGCCACGATGTCCGCTCTAATCAGACAATGGAACCACCAGCCGCTTCAATTGCCAGCCTCGCCCCTGCCGTTGCAACCACGCCCGTCAATTTAACAGCCCTCGTCAGACTTCCGGACTTGATCACCTTGACAGCCTTGGCATGAGCAGGTACTAAACCCCTTTCTTTCAGCAGCAATGAATCAATCACTTCAACTTGCAAACAAGCCAAATCCGAGAGCGTAATTTCCGCATTAAATCTCAAAGAAGCTGACTTGAATCCCCGCTTCGGCAATCGACGCTGCAAAGGCATCTGACCACCCTCAAAGCCGACCTTATGGTAACCGCCAGAACGCGACTTTTGGCCCTTGTGACCTCGGCCAGCAGTTTTCCCCAGACCAGAGCCAATACCACGCCCAACGCGGCGACGCGCGTGCTTAGCTCCCGCAGCGGGCTTAATTCCATTAAGTTCCATTTGCAATCCTTTAATTAACAACCGATTAAAGCAATTTAACTAGGTAGTCAACCTTATTGATCATACCTCGAATTGCCGGAGTATCTTCCAGCTCACGCACGCTATTTAACCTACGCAAACCCAAACCACGGACGGTCGCACGATGAGACTCTTTGCATCCAATCGGGCTGCGGACAAGCTGAACTTTTAACGTCTTGTTTTCCTTAAGCATCTCTCACATCCCTGCGAATTACGCAAACAAATCATCGACACTTTTGCCTCTCTTGGCAGCAACTTCCGCAGGAGTCGTACAGTTGGCAAGCGCGTCAAATGTAGCCCGCACCATATTATATGGATTAGAAGAACCGTGACTTTTCGCCACGATATCAGTAATTCCCATCACCTCAAATACAGCGCGCATAGGGCCGCCAGCAATAATGCCCGTACCCTTCGGAGCAGGCGCCATCATGACAACAGCGGCACCATGCGTCCCCGTTACATTATGGTGAATGGTGCCATCCCTTAAAGAAACTTTCGTCATGTTGCGACGGGCCTCATCCATGGCCTTTTGCACCGCGGCAGGCACCTCTTTGGATTTCCCCTTACCCATGCCAACTCGCCCGTCGCCATCGCCAACAACAGTCAAAGCAGCGAAGCCGAGAATACGGCCCCCTTTAACAACTTTAGTAACGCGGTTGACTGAAATCATCTTTTCGCGCAAGCCATCCTCAGGGCCATCGCTTTGCATTTTCGCCTGAAATTTAGCCATTTTGATTCGCCTCGCAAAAATTAAAACTGCAATCCAGCCTCACGCGCAGCATCGGCCAGCGCCTTGACACGTCCATGATAAGAAAAGCCAGACCGATCGAAAGCGACCTTTTCTACGCCAGCAGCCTTGGCACGCTCGGCGATACGCTTACCAACGATCTCCGCAGCCGCCACATTGCCACCCTTTCCAGATCCACCCAATTGCTTGCGAACTTCTGGCTCTATCGTTGAAGCGCTCGCCAATATACGGGCGCCATCGCCGGAAATCAAACTGGCGTAAATATGCAAATTGGTTCTATTGACCGCAAGACGCGCGATCCCTTGTTCTGCAATACGGATACGGGTCTGCCGGGCGCGACGCAGACGCTGTTCTTTTTTATTCAACATGATGAGAAGCCTTTATTTCTTCTTGGTCTCTTTAATGATGACCTTTTCGTCAGCATAACGCACACCCTTGCCTTTGTAAGGCTCCGGAGGCCGTATCGCACGAATCTCAGAAGCGATTTGGCCGACTCGTTGGCGATCAGCTCCTTTAATCACGATTTCCGTCGGCGAAGGAGTAGCTACAGAAATACCTGCAGGCATCTCAATAATTACAGGATGCGAAAACCCAAGCGCAAGATTCAGCTTATTGCCTTGTGCCTGAGCGCGGTAACCCACGCCCACCAAGGCCAACTTCTTTTCAAACCCTTTGCTTACGCCAACGACCATGTTGTTGACAAGCTGTCGCATGGTTCCACTCATGGCATTTGCTTCCCGCGTTTCATCAGCAGGTTCAAAAGACAAAACACCATTTTGAGACGAGATTTTCACTAAAGCGTTCTGAGCCAATTTCAGCTCTACTCCGCCGCCTTTGACCGTAATTTGATCATCCTTCAAGTTGACATCGATGCCAGAAGGTATCGCCACGGGCATTTTTGCTACACGGGACATTTCATCTCTCCTTTGTTCCGCGCATTAGGCCACGTAGCACAACACTTCGCCACCAACACCGGCAGCGCGCGCCTTGCGATCCGTCATAACGCCTTTTGGAGTCGTCACGATTGCCACCCCCAGACCATTCATCACCTGAGGCAACTTCTCGCACCCTTTATAAACGCGCAGACCAGGGCGGCTTACACGCTCAATACGCTCGATAACAGGCCGACCTGCGTAGTATTTCAGAGTGATCTCCAACTCTGACTTCTTGCCATCAGCCTTCACCTGAAAACCATCAATATATCCTTCATCTTTCAGCACCTGGGCAATTGCCACCTTGACTTTGGAAGAAGGAACTACAACTGTAGATTTTGCGACCATTTGCGCATTGCGAATGCGCGTGAGCAGGTCGGCAATGGGATCACTCATGCTCATTATGTATCTCCTGCCCGGATTACCAACTTGCCTTGGTTACGCCAGGGATATCGCCAGAAAAGGCCATTTCGCGAATCTTGACTCGCCCCAGTCCAAATTGACGAAATGTGCCACGCGGACGCCCTGTAATTTCGCAGCGATTACGCTGGCGCGTTGGATTGGCATTTCGCGGCAGTTTCTGCAATGCCAGACGGGCTTGTGCACGTTCTTCCTCGGAACGTTTGACATCACCAGCGACAGCCTTTAGTTCGGCATATTTAGCCGCATATTTGGCGGCCAGGTTTTTGCGCTTGAGTTCACGCTCGATCAAAGCGGTTTTTGCCACAACGTTACCCTTTAGTTCTTGAACGGAAAACGGAAAGCTGAAAGCAGCGCCTTGCACTCTTCATCAGACTTGGCCGTCGTCGTAATGCTGATGTTCAACCCTCGCAAAGCATCCACCTTGTCGTATTCGATTTCGGGGAAAATAATTTGCTCTTTGACGCCCACGTTGTAATTGCCGCGCCCGTCAAAAGAGCGTCCCGAAATACCCCGAAAATCTCGCACGCGAGGCAGTGCGACAGTTACAAAGCGATCAAGAAACTCATACATACGAACGCCACGCAGCGTCACCATGCAGCCAATCGCCTGCCCCTCGCGAATCTTGAAGCCAGCAATGGCCTTGCGGGCCTTGGTCACAACAGGCTTCTGACCGGCAATGCGCGCCAGATCCGACACCGCGTGATCCATCACCTTTTTATCAGCCACAGCTTCGCTCACACCCATATTCAGGGTGATTTTGCTCAGACGAGGAACTTCCATAACGGATTTGTAGCCGAACTTTTGCACCAGTTCGGGCACCACTTTTTCGCGATAGTGTTGTTGCAGTCGTGCCATTTCACGCCACCCTGATTTCTTCACCGCTGGACTTGAACACGCGGACACGCTTACCATCCGCGAGCGTCTTGACACCCACGCGATCAGCCTTGCCTGTTGCGCCATTGAAAATGGCGATATTGGATTGATGAATCGGCATCGTCTTTTCAGTGATGCCGCCAGGCACACCCATCATGGGATTGGGTTTGACGTGCTTTTTCACAATATTCACGCCTTCGACAATCACGCGTTCTTCACTGACGCGCGAAAGCACTTTGCCGCGCTTGCCTTTGTCGCGCCCGGCAATCACGATGACTTCATCGCCTTTGCGAATCTTCTTCATGGCAACAGCCCTTTCAGATGACCTCAGGGGCCAGCGACACGATCTTCATGAATCGCTCGGAACGCAGCTCGCGCGTCACCGGACCAAAAATGCGGGTGCCAATCGGCTCCAGCTTGTTGTTGAGCAAAACGGCGGCATTGCCGTCAAACTTGATGAGCGAACCATCAGGCCTGCGCACACCCTTGGCCGTGCGCACCACCACGGCGCTATAAACCTCGCCTTTTTTGACGCGGCCACGCGGAGCGGCTTCTTTCACGCTCACCTTAATGATGTCGCCAACACTTGCGTAACGGCGCTTGGATCCACCCAGCACCTTGATGCACAGGACGGACTTGGCGCCGGTGTTATCGGCAACCTCGAGTCGAGATTCAGTCTGGATCATTTCAATTTCCCAACTTGCACCCTGCCAGATCACCAACAGGAACAGTCTTGGGCCCGTGTATGGGCAGAATTTGCTTGAGCCACCCGCTTTGAGCAGCTCGAAAGCAAGTGAAGCGGCGAATTATGGCAACCTGAAACAAGCTTGTCAAGCTCTTTTTGTGCTCCCAAGACTGCCATATTGAACGGCCAAGGTCAGAAAGCTTTCCAGCCCGGCATCCCGGCCCGTCTCTTCTTGCAGCACATTCGCCACGGCAGGCGCCACGGCAGCCGCAGCCGCAGCGTCCAGAAACAGCAGGCGCGAGCGGCGCGCCAGCACATCTTCCACGCTGCGGGCGTATTCATGCCGCGCCGCAAAGCGCACCATGGCCTCGCTCAGCCCGTCCGCCACCCAGCGTTCATGCCCCGGCAGTTGCGCCAGCGCATCCGCTTCGCCGCCATACAAATGCGGCCCGGGCGCCTCGTTCAACGGTACGGCTTGCGCGCCGTCCGGCAAGGCGCCCACCAGCTTCAAGCCTGCCGTGCGCGATTTACCTTGCGGCACCAGGCCCGCGTCGGCGCAGCGGGCCAACACGTCCTGGGCCATGGCACGGTAAGTCGTCCATTTGCCGCCCGTCACGGTCACCAGCCCGCTTGCGTCGATCAGGATGGTGTGCTCGCGGCTGATTGACTTGGTTGCAGCCTGGCCCTGCGGCTTGACCAGCGGCCGCAGCCCCGCCCACTGGCTGCGCACATCGGCGCGCCGGGGCGGGCGGCGCAGGTAGCGCCCCGCTTCGCGCAAGATGAAGTCCACTTCATCTTCTTGCGGGCAAGGCTCCAGCGGCAAATCATGGCGCGGGTTGTCCGTCGTGCCCAAAATGAGTTTGCCCAGCCACGGCACGGCAAACAGAACGCGCCCGTCCGCCGTGCTGGGCACCAGAAGCGCGCGGCGGCTAGGCAGAAAGTCCTGGTCCACCACCACATGCACGCCCTGGCTGGGCGCGACCAGCGCGCTTGCACTGCGCCCTGTGGCTGCGGCGTCTTGCTGGCGCAAGGCGTCCACCCATACGCCTGTGGCGTTGATGACGCAGCCCGCCTCAATGTCATATTCCTGCCCTGTTTCGGCATCCCTTGCCCGCAGCCCCGCCACCTTGCTGCCTGCGTGGCGCAACTGCGTCACGGGGCAATGGTTCACCAGCAAAGCGCCATGCGCCGCCGCCGTGCGCGCCAGCGCCAGCGCCAGCCGCGCGTCGTCAAACTGCCCATCCCAATACTGCACGCCGCCCTTCAGGCCCTGCGGCTGGGCGCCCGGCAGGCGGTTTTGCACGGCAATCGTGCCCAGCCACTGCGTACTCCCCAAACTGGCCTGGCCCGCCAGCAGGTCATAAACCTTCAGCCCCATGCCGTACCAGGGCGTTTCCCACCAGCTGTAAGACGGCATCACGAACGCCAGCGGCTGCGCCAGATGGGGTGCCGCCGCCAGGATGTGCGCGCGCTCGTGCAGCGCCTCGCGCACCAGCGCCACATTGCCCTGCGCCAGATAACGCACCCCGCCATGCACCAGCTTGGTGGCGCGTGACGAAGTGCCCTTGGCAAAGTCATGCGCTTCCAGCAGCAGCACTTTCAGGCCGCGCACTGCCGCATCCAGTGCCACGCCCAGCCCCGTGGCGCCGCCGCCAATCACCGCCACGTCATACCGCCCGGGCCGGGCCAGACGTTGCATCAGCTCAGATCGATGGGTCGGCAAAGGGGCGGCAGTCATGAAGTACACGCAGCGGTATTGAAAAAGAGGGGCGAGTGTATGCAGGGGCGGCGCTCTTCGCCTGCGTTCACTATCAAATCAATAGCTGCAAATCCAGTCTGCACCAGGACTTCAGGCCGATTTGATGCATGCCCTGCCGGCAGATCAGCCGGCGGGCTGCTCCAGAAAGTTTCTGAGCATGGCGTGGCCGTGCTCGGTCAGCACGCTTTCGGGGTGGAACTGCACGCCTTCGATGGGCAGGGTTTTATGGCGCACGGCCATGATTTCGCCGTCATCGTCGCTGGCGGCGGTGATTTCCAGCTCCGGCGGACAGGTGGCACGCTCAATCACCAGCGAGTGGTAGCGATTGACGGTGAACTGCCTGGGCAGCCCGGCGAACACGCCTTTTTGATCGGTGGTGATGACGCTGGTTTTGCCGTGCATTTGCCGCCCGGCGCGCACGATGCGCCCGCCCAGCGCCTCGCCTATGGCCTGGTGGCCCAGGCACACGCCGAGGATGGGCGCTTTGCCCGCAAAGTGGCGAATGGCGGCCACCGACACGCCCGCCTGCGCTGGCGCGCAAGGGCCGGGGCTGATGCACAGGCGGCTGAATTCGCCCCGGGCAAAGCGCGCCTGCAAATCTTCCAGCGTGGTTTCGTCGTTGCGCAGCGTGCTCACGCGCGCGCCCAGCTCGCCAAAGTACTGGACGATGTTGAAAGTAAAGCTGTCGTAGTTGTCAATCATCAAGAGGTTCATGGCGCGGCTCCTGCACAAGAGGATGAAGCGGAATCGGGGCCAGCCTGCAAGCGGCGCAGCTCTTCGTGCTCATGGGCAATGCAGCAGTCGATAAGGGCGCGGTAGATGCGCTCCAGCAGGCCGGGGTTGCCGCCTTCGGCGGCGGCCTGCTCGCGCACGCGGGCCACGATCTGGTCGATGCGGGCCTGGTCATGAACCAGCCGGGCATCGCCCTTGATGCGGGCCGCTTGCGTCATGTAGCCGCAGCGGGTCACGAGCAGGGGCACAAGGGCGTCGTCCAGCGCGTCCACGCAGGCGCGCACTTCGGCCATGTTTTCGCAGTGGCGAACCTGGGCAATGGCTTTCATGATCAGTGCAGCCCTTCTTCCACCAACTCGCTGGCGCGCAGCAGGGCGCGGGCCTTGGCCTCGGTTTCGCGCCACTCCATTTCAGGGTCGCTGTCGGCCACGATGCCGGCGGCCGCCTGGGTGTAGAGCCGCCCGCCCTTGACGATGCCGGTGCGAATGGCAATGGCCAGGTCCATGTCGCCCGCGTAGCTGATGTGGCCGCACGCGCCGCCATACACGCCCCGCTTGCTCGGCTCCAGCTCGTCTATCAGCTCCATCGCGTGAATCTTGGGCGCGCCGCTCAAGGTGCCGGCGGGGAAGGTGGCCCTGAGCACGTCCATGTGGCTCATGCCGTCCAGCAGCAGGCCCTCCACATTGCTGACGATGTGCATGACGTGGCTGTAGCGCTCCACGGCAAAGGCTTCGGTCACTTTCACGCTGCCAATGCGGGCGATGCGGCCAATGTCATTGCGGGCCAGGTCAATGAGCATGACGTGCTCGGCGCGCTCCTTGGGGTCGGCCAGCAGCTCGGCTTCGGCGGCCTGGTCGGCCTCGGGCGTGGCGCCGCGCGGGCGCGTGCCCGCCAGCGGGCGGATGGTGATCTTCTGCCCGCCTTCGGCCCGCTCGTGGCGCACCAGGATTTCAGGGCTGGAGCCGACAACGTGGAAATCGCCCAGGTCATAAAAATACAGATAGGGCGACGGGTTGAGCGAGCGCAGCGCGCGGTAGAGCGACAGCGCATCGCCCGCAAAGGGCTTGGACAAGCGCTGGCCCACTTCCACCTGCATGAAGTCGCCCGCCGCAATCAGCTCCTTGGCGCGCGCCACGGCGGCCAGGAAATCGGCCTTGTCGAACTCGCGGTGCACGGCTTGCGCGGGCGCGGGCCGCAGGCGCGGCGGAATCACGGGCTGGCACAGGCGCTCGTGCAGCTCGTGCAGGCGCGCGCGTGCACGCTCGAAAGCGCCCGCCTGGGCCGGATCGGCATAGACGATGAAATGCAGCTTGCCCGTGAGGTTGTCAATGACGGCCACCTCCTCGCAGTGCAGCAAAAAAATGTCCGGGCAGCCCAGCGTGTCGGGCGGGCAGGTGTGCGCCAGCTTTTTCTCGATGTGGCGCACCGTGTCATAGCCAAAGTAGCCCGCCAGCCCGCCGCAAAAGCGCGGCGCTGCCGGCGGCAGCGCCACCTTGAAGCGGCGCTGGTAGCGCTCGATGAAATCCAGCGGATTGCCCGGGGCGGTTTCCACCACCTGGCCATCGGTCACCACCTCGGTTTTCGCCTGCTCGCCAAAGCCGCTGGCGCGCAAAAAAGTGCGCGCGGGCAGGCCAATGAACGAGTAGCGCCCGAAACGCTCGCCGCCCACCACCGACTCCAGCAAAAAGCTGTAGCGGCGGCCGCCCGTGTCATCCGGCTTGCCCGGCGTGGCCGTGAGCTTCAGATACAGCGACAGCGGCGTCTCCAGATCGGCGAACGCCTGGGCCACCAGCGCAATGCGGTTGTAGCCCTGCGCGGCCAGGGCCTTGAATTCCTGCTCGGTCATGAATCGGTTACCTGTCATCAGAAAAACATGCGCGCAAAGCCAGCCGCTGGCGCGCGCGAAAGAAACTTGAAAAGGGGAAAAAGGCTGCGGCGGCGGCCTCCGCCGCGCGCGCCCATTGCGGACGCGAAAGCCAGGGGCAAAGTCAGCGCGCAGGCTTGCGCCAGGGCCACGCCCCCCGGGCGCGGCGGCCCGCATCAGCAAAAGAAAAAAGCAGCGGCAACATGGGGCGGGCAGTTTACTGGAGGGCCAGCAAACAAGCTGGCGGCGGCAAGCAGGCTGAAAACGGCGCGGGAAAAGCGCCTTGATTCGCTCTTTGTTTCATAGCGCACTATCGCGCAAATAAAGCGGCAAGTGGCTTTTTTGCCCCTTTGAATTCGCTCTTCTTATTGAAGTATCCGGCTGCCGGGCCGCCCGCGTGATCAAGCCGCTTGCAGGCGCCTGGCGATGGCGGGCAAATCCGGCAGCACGGCATCTGCGCCTTCCTGCTCGACTGGGCAGCCGTAGTTGTAGCCATAGGGCAGCAAGAAGACGGGGCAGCCCGCCGCGCGCGCGGCCTGCGCGTCGTTGCGCGAGTCGCCCACCATCAGCGTGGCCGCAGGGGGCGCGCCCAGCAGGCGGCAGGTTTCCAGCAGCGGCAGCGGATCGGGCTTCTTGCGCGCGAAGGTGTCGCCGCCGTGAATGAAGCGGAAAAACGGCGCCAGCCCCAGCCTGCGCATCAGCTCGCGGGCAAAAGCCTGCGGCTTGTTGGTCAGGCACGCCAGCGGCAGCCCCTGCGCCTGCAAGGCCGCCAGCCCTTCGCGCACGCCCGGATAGAGCCGGCTGTGCGTGCCATTGACTTGCTCGTACGCCTGCAAGTAAGCGGCCCAGGCCTGATTGAACGTGGCCTCATCGGGCATTGCCCCACCATCTTGCAGGGCCAGCACGCAGCGCAGCAAATGCTCCGTGCCGCGCCCCACGAAGCGGGCGATCTGCTCGCGCTCGATGCGGGGGCGGCGCATCTGCCGCAGCATGGCGTTCAGGGCGGCGTCAAAGTCGCCCAGCGTATCGACGAGCGTGCCGTCGCAGTCAAGCATGACGGCCTGGATGGGAGCTGGCATAGGGCGCGGGAAATGACAAGAGGAAAAGGAAAAGAGAAAAAGAAGACAGCGGCGATTGTCCGCTGGCCGCTTTTGGCAGGCCGCCGCCGTCAGGCAAGCAGGCACGCTGGTTTCGCGCTTGATTCAGCTCTCGAATCAAGAGCATGATGTCCTAGTGGAAACAGCGCCAGATGGCATTTGCACCCACTCAAATTCGCTCCTCTTTTTGGGGCAATGGCGCGCCATGCGGCGGCCCGCGCCTGGCCGCCCTGGCCTTCAGTTCAGCGCCATGGAGAGCTTGCGGCGGTAGCGCGAGACGAGTTCGGCCTGCGGGTCTTGCTGCGCGGCGGCGGCCTTGCCGGTCAGCTCGATGCCGCCAGCGCTCTTGCCTTCATGCGCCTTGGCCTTGTCGGGCGCGGGCGTGAGCAGCTCCAAAATGGCCACGTAGGTTTTGCGGGCCAGATCGCCTTCCCATTGGCGGTCGCGCAGGATGATTTCGAGCAGCTCGTCCATCGCCTGCGTCCACACGCCTTCGGCCATGAGGATTTGCGCTTTCTGGTAGCGCGCGGTGAAGTTGCGCTTGTCTTGCGCAATGGCCGCATCCAGCTCCGCCAGCTTCCACTGCCCCCAGCCGCCTGCCTTGACGGCGCGCGCCGCTTGCAGCCAGTGATGGAGCGCGTCAAAGCGCAAGGGGCGCGGCTCGCGCGCCAGCGGCTCTTGCAGGGCCGCGCCCGCTTCGTCAAGCCGGCCAGTGGCAATCAAGAGGCGCACGTAGTCAAAGCGGGCCTCGTCATTGGCCGGGTCTTGCGCCAGCGCATCGGCCAGCTTGGCCAGGGCGGCGGCCGGGTCGCCCGATTCAAGCAGCGCGTCGGCTTCTTGCACGCTGCCTTCGGCGGCCACGGCGCCTTCGCTGGGCACGTGCTTGTCCAGAAACTGGCGCACCTGCCCGGCAGGCAGCGCGCCGGTAAAGCCATCCACCGGCTGGCCGCCCTTGAGCAAGATGCACGTGGGCAGGCTGCGAATGCCAAAGGCTGCGGCCAGTTGCTGCTGCCGGTCTGAATCCACCTTGGCCAGCACAAAGCGGCCTGCGTATTCGTCCTCCAGCTGCTCCAGCACGGGGCCAAGCGACTGGCAGGGGCCGCACCAGGCCGCCCAGAAATCGAGCAGCACGGGCGTGTGCATGGAAGCGGCGATGACTTCGCTTTCAAAGTTTTGCAGGGTGACTTCAATCATGGAAAACGCTCTCTGGATGAATCAGTGAAACGGGGAAAATCGGGCCAAAAAACCATTGTGCAAGATGATGACCGACACGCCCGCCCCTTCCGGAACCCCTTCTCAAACCTCTTCCCAAGCCCCTCTCGTCGGCGTGCTCATGGGCTCCAGCAGCGACTGGGAAACCATGCAGCACGCCGTGCAAATGCTGCAATCCTTTGGCGTGCCGCACGAGGCGCGCGTGGTCTCGGCCCACCGCATGCCCGACGAGCTGTTCGCCTACGCCGAAAGCGCGCGCGGCCGGGGGCTTGAAGCCATCATCGCGGGCGCAGGCGGCGCCGCCCACCTGCCCGGCATGCTGGCGGCCAAAACGCCTGTGCCCGTGCTGGGCGTGCCCGTGGCCTCGCGCCACTTGCTAGGCGTGGACTCGCTGCACAGCATCGTGCAAATGCCCAAGGGCGTGCCCGTGGCCACCTTCGCCATTGGTGCGGCGGGCGCAGCCAACGCGGCGCTATTTGCCGTTGCCATGCTGGCCTGCCGCGACGCCGCCTTGCGGCAAAAGCTCGACGCATTCCGCGCCGCCCAGACCGAAGCGGCCCGCGCCATGAAGCTGCCGCCAGCGGCCTAGCGCCTCTTCATCCGCCGCCCGCAGAGGCGGCAGAGCAAGGCCAAAGCGCCTGCCATTTCGCTCCTTGTTTCGCTCCTTTATTCGGAGCATAACGTCCTAGTGGATACTGCGCGAAGCGGCATTTCAGGCCCTTGAATTCGCTCCTGTTTTTGGCACTCTCAGGCTGATGCGCAGGCCCTGTCTGGCCCATCCGCCGCGCGCAATGGCCGCCCGGCGGATCACGAGTCGCTTCTGCGGCCAAAAACCCTTTGGGCCTTGAAGTGAACCAGGCTCAGATAAGCCGCCACATAGCTGGCGGCAAAAAGCAGGCAAAAAGCCAGCAGCACGGCGCTGTTGCGCCAGAACAGAACGGCCGGCGCCACGGTGAGCAGCAAAAAGCCCCAGAGATAGGGCGCAGTGCGGCTGTTGCGCTTGAGCATGGCAGCGGCCTCGTCTTCTTGCAGCACGCTGCACGCCAGGCGGCGGTAGATGAGCTGGTGCAGGTGCAGCGCGTCGGCCATGCCGGGCGAGTCGCCCCGGGCCAGCTTGCGGTAGATGGAAAAAATGGTCTCCCACACCGGATACATCAGCACCAGCACGGGAAACCACGGCGACACGCCCGGGTGGCGCTGCACCAGCAGCACGCTGAGCATGGCAATGACCAGCCCCCACAGGTAAGCGCCCGAATCGCCCGCAAAAACCAGCCCGCGCGGGTAGTTCCAGAACAGAAAGCCCGCCGTGGCGGCGGCCAGCGCAATGGCGATGGAGGCCAGCTCCCGGTCGCCCAGCTGAATGGCCACATGCGCGAAAGCCAGGCACACCACCAGCGCCACGGTGCCCGCCAGGCCGTTCACGCCGTCGATCAGGTTGAAGGCATGGGGCAGGCCCGTGACGGCAAAAACGGCCAGCGCCACGCCCAGCCACGGGGCAGCGCTCCAGTAGCCGTCGAGCCAGCCAAAGCCCAGGCGCGGCACCTGCGCGCCCAGCAGCGCCCAGGCCAGCAGGCCCGAAACCAGGGTGAGCAGCAGCCGCCAGCGCACCGTCAGGCGCTGGGTCAAATCTTCCAGCACGCCGCCGGCAAAGGCGGGCAGCAGCGCGGCCGCCCACCAAGGCAGGGCCAGCCGGACCAAATCAATATTGCCCGCCATGCCCAGCCGCTGGAGCAGCGGCAGCGCCGCAAGGGCGCAGGCCCAGCCCGCAAACACGCCCAGCCCGCCCAGGCGCGGCACATAGCCCACATGCAGGCGCTGCGAGGCATCTTGCGCATAAGGGGTGTGCCAGCGCAGCGCCAGCCGGCGCACCAGCAAGGTGGCCACCAGCGACACCAGAAAGGCAAACAGCGCCAGCGAAGTCATGTGGGAAAAGTGCCAAAAAATTCGCGCATGGTAGCATTCGCCGCCATCTGGACGCCCTCTTGCCTCCCCCTTTGCCGCCCCTCTCCGCAGGGGCGTTTTTCCGGGTTTCCGGCGCCGGTTCGCCCTTGCCCATCCACACATGCGAGCGGGCCACGGGAAAGAGAAACTTTTTGCTCCTTGATTGGTAGCAAGTCATCCCCGCCGATAAAGCGGCAACCCTGTTTTTGGACACCCTGAATTTGCTACTGTTTTAATCGCAAAGGCGGCCACAACCCAGGCTCTTGCCTGATCAAGCGAGCGCGAACGCCTGGCCTTTCAGGCGCGCGCCGCTCCTTTCCTTGCTGAATGCCAGCCCATGACCATGCCCTCTTCCGCCCTGCACGTGTATGACCGCGAGATTCACGGCAGCGAGCGCACCTCCCTTTCCGTTTTGAGCGCCCACATTCCGCCCGGCGCGCGCGTGCTGGACCTGGGCTGCGGCAGCGGCGCCGTGGGCCGCTTTCTCACGCGGCGCGGCGATGGCGCGGTGATTGACGGCCTCACCCTCAACACTGAAGAAGCCGCCCTGGCCGCTCCCGACTACCGCCGCGTGGAAGTGGCCAACCTGGACAGCGCCGACCTCGCCGCCCTGTTCGCCGGCAGCCAGTACGACGCCATCGTCTGCGCCGACGTGCTGGAGCACACCCGCCACCCGCAGCAGGTGCTGGCCAGCGCCCGCCGCCTGCTGGCCGAAGGCGGGCGCGTGCTCATCTCCATTCCCAACGCCGGCTACTGCGGCCTGATTGCGGAGCTGATGGCGGGCGAATTCCGCTACCGCCCCGAAGGCTTGCTGGATGAAACGCACCTGCGCTTTTTCACCCGCCGCGCCCTCACGCGCTTTCTGGCCGAAAACGGCTGGGCCATCGACAGTCTGGAAACCATCCAGCGCGCGCTGCCCGAATCGGAATTTCGCGCGGCCTTTGACGCCCTGCCCGCCCCCGTGGCGCGGCACCTGCTGGCGCTGCCCGACGCGCTGACCTACCAGTTCATCGTCGTGGCGCGCGCCGCCGCGCCGGGCGAGCGCGTGGAGCCGCCCCCGGCAGAGCCGCTGCTGCCCGCGCAAGCGCTGTTCAGCAGCGAGCTGTATCTGGGCCAGCCCGGCGGCGGCTTTGCCGAAGAGCACAAGCTGCGCGCAGCAGGCGTGATGGGCCAGCCGCAGCAAAGCCTGCGCTTTGAGCTGCCTGCGGGCGAGCCGCCCACGGGGCTGAAGTTCGACCCCGCCGATCGTCCCGGTTTTTTCTACCTGCACGCCATCACCTTGCGCAGCGCTTCAGGCGAGCCGCTCTGGCAATGGGACAGCCGCAAGGCCCTGCCCCTGCTGCAAGCCAAACGCAGCGGCATGGCCTTGCAGCCGCCCGCCACGCCGCAAGGCGCGCTGGTGGCGCTGCTGCTGGATGACGACCCGTGGATGGAGCTGCCCATCCCGCCAGACGCGCTGGCGCTGGCTGCCGGCGGCGCGCTGGAAGTGCAAGCGGGCTGGCCCATGTCCGCCGACTGGCTGGCGCTGGCTGGCGCGGCCCAGCGCGAAATTGCCGATGCCCGCGAGCAAACCGAAAGCGAGCGCGCCGCACGCCAGATGGATCACGCCGCTTTTTCCAGCCAGCACGCCGAGTGGGAGCGCCAGATGCACGAACGCGCCAGCGCCCTGCACGCCGCCGAGGCGCAAGGGCGCGAGCTGGCCCGCCAGGTGGCCGCGCTGGAGCAGCAAAACGACAACCTGCGCGAGCAGGGCAAAAGCCTGCTGGAGCGCGCCAGCGTCCTCACCCGCGAAAACGATGACGCCCGCCGCCTGCTGCGCGACATTGAAAACTCCACCGTCTTTCGCGCCACGCGCCCCATCGTCCACGCCAAGATGTCCATCGACCGCCTGCTGGGCATCGGCTCGGCCCGCCCCAAGCCCGCCCCCACGCCCCAACCCCTGACCCCGCCTGATGCGCCCGTGGACATCATCGTCCCCGTCTATCGCGGGCTGCAAGACACGCGCCGCTGCATCGAATCGGTGCTGGCCAGCGGCTGCAAAACAGCCTGGCGGCTCATCGTCATCAACGACGCCAGCCCGGAGCCGGAGCTGGCCGAATGGCTGCGCGCCAAGGCCGCCAGCGAGCCGCGCATCACCCTGCTGGAAAACGAACAGAACCTGGGCTTTGTGGGCACCGTCAATCGCGGCATGGCCCTGTCTGATGCGCATGACGTGCTCCTGCTCAACAGCGACGCCGAAGTGGCTGGCGACTGGCTCGACCGCATCCGCGCCGCCGCCTATGGCGACCAGCGCGTGGCCACCGTCACGCCCTTTTCCAACAACGCCACCATTTGCAGCTACCCGCAGTTCTGCAAAGACAACGAGCTGCCCGCCGGCTACGACACCGCGCGGCTGGACGCCCTCTTTGCCCGCGCCAACGCCGGCCAGGCCGTGGACGTGCCCACCGGCGTGGGCTTTTGCATGTATATCCGCCGCGCCGCCTTGCAGGCCGTGGGCCTGTTTGACGAAGAGCACTTCGGCAAAGGCTATGGCGAAGAAAACGACTTCTGCATCCGCGCCGCCCAGGCGGGCTGGCGCAACCTGCACGCGCTCGACACCTTCGTGCGCCACTTTGGCGGCGTGAGCTTTGGCGAAACCAAAAGCCCGCGCGAGCGCGCCGCCATGCAAACCCTGCGCCGCCTGCACCCGCGCTACGAGGGCGATGTGCTGCGCTTCGTGCAGGCCGACCCGGCCCGCCCCGCGCGCATGGCTGTGGACGTGGCCCGCATCCTCGCGCCCAACCAGGAGGGCCAGCCGCGCCCCGTCATCCTTGCCGTGCTGCACGACCGCCAGGGCGGCACCGAGCGCCACGTGCACGAGCTGGCCGCCGCCTTGCGCGAGCGCGCCCAGTTCATCGTGCTGCGCCCCCTGCCCGGCCAGCGCGTGAGCCTGCGCCTGCCCGATCCGGATGAAGGCTTCGAGCTGGTCTTTTCCTTGCAAAGCGAATACCCGCTGCTGCTGGACGTGCTGCGCCAGTTCGGCGTGTGCCACATCCACTACCACCACCTGCTGGGCCACGGCGACGAAGTGCGCCGGCTGCCGCTGCGCCTGGGCGTGGGCTACGACTTCACCGCGCACGACTTCTACCTCATCTGCCCCGAAATCACCCTCACCGGCCCCGACGGCCGCTACTGCGGCGAAGACGGCCCGCCCGGCGGCAGCCCCGCCGCGCTGGCCGCCTGGCGGCAAAGCCACATCGCTTTTGCCAACCAGGCGCGCTACCTCATCGGGCCGGGGCGCGACGTGCTCCAGCGCCTGGCCCGCTACCTGCCCGGCGCGCCCCTGCGCCACGTGCCGCACACCGACATCGACCCCGCCCGCCCCCTGCCCGCGCCGCACCCCAAGCCGCTGCAAGGCGGCCGCCCGCTCAAAGTGGCCGTGGTCGGCGCGCTCAGCGCCATCAAGGGCGCCGACGTGCTGGAAGACGTGGCCGCCGCCGCCCGCAAAAACGGCGCGCCCGTCGAATTCCACCTTATCGGCTACGGCTACCGCACCCTGCGCGCGCGCCCGCGCACCCACCTCACCGTCTATGGCCGCTACGAAGAAGCCGACCTGCCCGCGCTGCTCGACTGGCTGGCGCCCGACCTCGTCTGGTTCCCCGCCCAGTGGCCCGAAACCTACAGCTACACCTTGAGCGCCTGCCTGCTGGGCGGCTGGCCCGTCGTCGCGCCTGATCTGGGCGCATTCGCCGAACGGCTGCAAGGGCGCGGCTGGACCTGGGTGCAGCCCTGGGACCAAACACCCGCCCAGTGGTTGGCCTTCTTTGAAGACATTCGCCAGCGCCACTGGCTCACCGGCCAGGCCCCGCAGCCTTGTGCCGCCGCGCAGCCCGAAGAAGCCACGCACCACATCCCGCCCGCGCCCGAGCGCCCCGTGGACTGGTATCTCACCGACTACCTGGCCCGCCTGCCCGCCGTCCAGCCCCGCCCCGGCGGCCCCGACCGCGCCGTGCTCGAAGCCCACCTGCCCGCCACCGGCCAGGCCAGCGGCCCCCGCAGCGCCGCCCTGCGCCTGCTCGCCTGGCTGCGCAGCCTGCCCGTGCTCTCCAGCCTGGCGCGCGCCGTGCCGCCGCACTGGCAAAGCCGCATCAAAAGCTGGCTGGTGAAGTAAGAAGCTGTTCAGAGCCGGGCCGCAAGGAGCAAAGGCCCGGGAACTGAGATGGCTGCACGGCGCAGAGAGATATCCGCGAATCAGCATGGGCAAGGCTGAATGGGCTACGTCCTGCTTCAGCAGTATCTTTCGCTCTGTTATCCATAGCGCAATGCCCTAGTGGATATTGCGCGAAATGGTATTTTCAGCCCTTAAATTCGCTCTTCTTTTTGATGTATTTGGGCAAGTCCGGGCAGGCGCTCACATCCACCAGTCGCCATACCCCAGCGTTGCGTAGATATTGATGGCCATGACCGCCAGCAGGCCCAGCGCGCCAGCCAGCATGGCCCAGACGCCCGGCTTGCTCTGGCGGTATGAAAAGCCGCCCAGCAGCAAAAGGCAGCAGATGCTGACGGCGGCCATATTGAAGTGCAGAAGGTGCATGGCAGCTCTCCTCGTTTTCCATGAATGGATTGAATGCGCCCATTGTGGCCCCGGCAGGCGCTGCCGGGGCCGCATGGCAAACGGGCTGCGGCAAAGGCCAGCAGCGGGCCTGGCCCGCAAGGCGCGTGATGCCAGGCCGTGGGGAAACCTTGCCCGCGCGCGCCCTTTCCTTTTCTGCGGGCGCAAAAAAAAGCTGCCCGCAGGCAGCTTTGGGAGTGGGGCGGAGCCGGGAAAAAGCCCGCAAAAAAGCCCTTAATTGCGGGACTTGTCCACCAGCTTGTTGGCCTTGATCCAGGGCATCATGGCGCGCAGCTGCTCGCCCACGATTTCGATGGGGTGCTCGGCATTGAGGCGGCGGCGGCTTTGCAGCGTGGGCGCGCCCGCCTGGTTTTCGAGAATGAAGCTCTTGGCGTATTCGCCGGTCTGGATGTCTTTGAGCGCCTGGCGCATGGCGGCCTTGGTGGCTTCGGTGACAACGCGCGGGCCGGTGACGTATTCGCCGTATTCGGCGTTGTTGCTGATGGAGTAGTTCATGTTGGCGATGCCGCCTTCATAAATCAGGTCCACGATGAGCTTGAGTTCGTGCAGGCACTCGAAGTAGGCCATTTCCGGAGCGTAGCCTGCTTCCACCAGCGTTTCAAAGCCGGCCTTGATCAGCTCCACCGCGCCGCCGCACAGCACGGCCTGCTCGCCGAACAGGTCGGTTTCGGTTTCTTCGCGGAAGCTCGTTTCGATGATGCCGGCCTTGCCGCCGCCATTGGCCATGGCGTAGGACAGGGCCAGATCACGCGCCTTGCCGCTGGGGTTTTGGTGCACGGCAATCAGGTGCGGCACGCCGCCGCCTTGCTTGTAGGTGCTGCGCACGGTGTGGCCGGGGGCCTTGGGGGCGACCATCCACACGTCCAGATCGGCGCGGGGCGCCACCTGGCCGTAATGCACGTTGAAGCCGTGCGCGAAAACCAGCGAAGCGCCCTGGCGGATGTGGGGCTCCACTTCTTCGCGGTACACCTTGGCGATGTGCTCGTCGGGCAGCAGGATCATGACCACGTCCGCCTGGCGGACGGCTTCGGCCACTTCGGCCACTTTCAGGCCCTCGCGCTCGGCCTTGGGCCAGCTTGCGCCGCCCTTGCGCAGGCCGACCACCACGTTCACGCCGCTTTCGTGCAGGTTCTGCGCGTGCGCGTGGCCCTGGCTGCCGTAGCCGATGATGGCCACCGTTTTGCCCTTGATCAGGCTCAGGTCGCAGTCTTTGTCATAAAACACTTTCATGGATTTTCTCCTGGTTTGAATGGATTGATTTTCACGGGAAATCCCGTCATGAAACGGCATTTTCTGCCGCCGGTTTTCCGCTCATGGCGTTTTGCCGCCTTTTCATGGCGCGGCTGGCGGCTGGGGCTGGCCGCCCAGCTTGCGGTCGATGGATTGCAGGGCTTCGTGCATTCTGAAAAACAGAATCAGCCATTCAAAGAATATGCGCACGACAAGCAGCCCCAGGCACAGCATGACAATGCCATTCCAAAAGCTGCCTTTGAACATCTGAATAAGGGACAAAACAATGACGAAGGCCGACAACAGCAGATAAACGCCTTTGGCAATCAGCGGCGTAACCATGACTTTGAAATCGAGAATATCCCGCATTTTTAATCTCCAGGTTGGTGAAAAACCGGCCGTGGGATTGGTTTGTGATTTTCTTGATTCATGGCGGGCCTTCACACCCGCAAGACGCGCTCGCCGCGCCCAATGCCGCTGGCGCCGGTGCGCACGGTTTCCAAAATGGCGCTGCGGTCAATGGCGTTCAAAAAGGCGTCGTTCTTGGACTGGTTGCCCGTGAGTTCGATGGTGTAGCTCTTGTCGGTCACGTCGATGATGCGGCCCCGGAAGATGTCGGCCATGCGCTTCATCTCCTCGCGCTCCTTGCCGACGGCGCGCACCTTGACCATCATGTGCTCGCGCTCGATGTAGCCGCCTTCGGTCAGGTCGATCACTTTCACCACTTCGATCAGGCGGTTCAGGTGCTTGGTGATTTGCTCGATCACGTCGTTGGAGCCGCGCGTTTCGATGGTCATGCGCGAGAGGCTGGCGTCTTCCGTGGGCGCGACGATGAGCGATTCGATGTTGTAGCCCCGCGCAGAAAAGAGGCCGACCACGCGCGAGAGCGCCCCGGCTTCGTTTTCAATGAGAACGGCGATGATGTGTTTCATGGTGTCTGGTTCCTCTGAAGGCCGCCGGCGCTGGCCGAAGCGCCTTGCGCTGGCGCGCCACTGGCTTGTGGGTCATGGCCTGCGCGCGTCTGGCAAGGCTGCGCCGCAGGCTGGCAGGCCGCAGCTTCAGGCCGCGTCCGTTCTCAGCATCATTTCCGTGATGCCGCGCCCTGCGCGCACCATGGGAAAGACGTTTTCCGTGGGGTCGGTGCGGATGTCGAGAAAGACGGTGCGGTCGCGCAGCTTGCGCGCTTCGTGCAAGGCAGGCTCCACGTCTTGCGGGCGCTCGATGAGCATGCCCACGTGGCCGTAGGCTTGGGCCAGCTTCACGAAATCGGGCAGCGCGTCCATGTAGGTGTGGCTGTAGCGGCTGCTGTATTCAATTTGCTGCCACTGGCGCACCATGCCCAGGTAGCGGTTGTTCAGGGCAATGATTTTCACGTGCGCGTCGTAGTGCTTGCAGGTGGCCAGCTCCTGGATGTTCATCTGGATGGAGCCTTCGCCGGTGATGCAAAACACTTCGCTGTCGGGCCGGGCGATCTTGATGCCCACGGCAAAGGGCAGGCCCACGCCCATCGTGCCCGCGCCGCCGGAGTTGATCCAGCGCCGGGGCTCGTCGAATTTGTAGAACTGCGCCGCCCACATCTGGTGCTGGCCCACGTCGCTGGTGATGTAGGCGTCGGCGCCGCGCGTCATGTTCCACAGCGTCTCGACCACGTGCTGGGGCTTGATGACTTCGGTATTGGCACGGTCGTATTGCAGGCAGTCGCGGCTGCGCCACTGCTCGATTTGCTTCCACCAGGCGTCCAGCGCGGCCGCGTCGGGCCGGGCCGGGTTTTCGCGCAGCATGGCAATCAGCTCCGAGAGCACTTCCCTGGCGTCGCCCACGATGGGCACGTCGGTCTTGACGCGCTTGGCAATGCTGGAAGGGTCCACGTCAATGTGGATGATCTTGCGCTCTTGCTGCGCGAAGTGTTTGACGTTGCCGATCACGCGGTCGTCAAAGCGCGCGCCCACGGCCAGCAGCACATCGCAATGCTGCATGGCGTGGTTGGCCTCCAGCGTACCGTGCATGCCCACCATGCCCACAAAGCGCCGGTCGGTGCTGGGGAACGCGCCCAGCCCCATCAGCGTGGCGGTCACGGGCACATTGAGCAAGTCTTCCAGCTCGCGCAGCTGCTGGCAGGCATTGCCCAGCAGCACGCCGCCGCCCACGTAAATCAGCGCCCGCCTGGCCGACAAAAGCAGTTGCAGCGCCTTGCGGATTTGCCCCGCGTGGCCCTTGCGCACGGGGTTGTAGGAGCGCATCTGGATCGTTTCAGGGTAGCCCGTCCAGAGCGTTTTGTTGAAGGAAACGTCTTTCGGAATGTCCACCAGCACCGGGCCGGGGCGGCCTGTGCGGGCGATGTGGAAGGCTTTTTTCATCACCTCGGCCATCTGCCGCACATCCTTGACCAGAAAGTTGTGCTTGACCACGGGCCGCGTCACGCCCACGGCGTCGCACTCCTGGAAGGCGTCTTGCCCAATGAGCGGCAGCGGCACCTGCCCGCTGATGACCACCAGCGGAATCGAATCCATGTAAGCCGTGGCGATGCCCGTGATGGCATTGGTCAGGCCGGGGCCGGACGTCACCAGCGCCACGCCCACCTCGCCCGTGGCGCGCGCGTAGCCGTCGGCCGCGTGTACGGCGGCCTGCTCATGGCGCGTGAGGATGTGCTGGATGCTGTCTTGCTGGAACAGCGCGTCATAAATGTGCAAAACCGCGCCGCCCGGGTAGCCAAAAATCTGCCTGACGCCTTCGGCCTGCAAGGCCTTGATGAGAATTTCCGAGCCGCGCAGCTCCTGCGGCGCGCGCTCGGACGTGTCAGACGTGCGTGAGTCCATCGTGATCAACCTTTCGGAAATTTCAGTCGAGAAAAACCTTGGGTGCCCCTTGCCAGCCCTTGTGGGGCCGCGTCAGGACTTGAGGCCAGCGGCCATGGGCGGGCATGAGTGGCGCCGCCGGGCCGTGACCCGTTTGCCTTGTGTATGTGCAGCCGCGCATTATGGCACCGCCTCCTGCGGCCAGGCCGGGCGGCGGGGCCTGGCCAGGCCGGTTCATCGCCACAATCGCCGTCTTTGCCCAGCCTCTCGCTTTCGCCTGCCCGCCCATGCCGCCCCTTGCGCCTTCCGTTGATTCAGCTTTTTCTGGCAGCCAGCCCGCCGCGCCACGCCAGGCATGGTGGCAAATGGCGGCGCTGGCGTGCCTGCTCTGGGCATGGATGTCCACCGTGGCCAATGGCAATCTGGACAGCCAGTTCGACATGCTGGAGAACTACGCCTGGTCGCAATCTTTCCGCTGGGGCACGCACAAGCACCCGCCGCTATTTGCCTGGGTGGTGGGCGCGTGGTTCGCGGTGTTTCCTCAAACGGACTGGGCCTACCGCCTGCTTTCGTACACCAATGTCTGGGTGGCGCTGGCCGGAGTGGCGGCGCTGGGCCGCCGCCTGGGGCTGGGAACGCTGGCGCAATGGGGGGCGCTGCTGCTGCTGTGGAGCTTTCCCTACACCACGCTGGCGGGCAAGTTCAACGCCAACAGCCAGCTTCTGCCGTTGTGGCCATGGACGGCGGCGCTGCTGCTGGCCAGCTGGCGCGCCAGCGGCTGGCGCGGCGGCTGCGCCAGCGTCTTGCTGGGCCTGCTGGCAGCCGCCTGCATGCTGGGCAAGTACTACAGCGGCGTCTTCCTGGCGGGCCTGCTGGCGCCTGTTTTTTTGCACCCGCAGGGGCGGCGCTGGCTGCTCACGCCCCGGCCCTGGCTGGCGCTGGCCGTGTTCGCGCTGGCGCTGTGGCCGCATCTGGACTGGGTGGCGCAACACGGCTGGGCCACGCTGGCCTACGCGGCCGACCAGAACGGCGGCCAGACGGTATGGCGTCACGTGCTGCGCTTCGCGCTCTCGCCCCTGCTGTACTGGCTGCCCGCCTGGCTTGCGCTGTGCCTGGCGCACGCCGCAGCCGGGCGGCGCGAGGCCGGCGGCTGGCGGCTGGCGGCAGTCCGCGCGGCCAGGCAAAGCTGGCGCCCGCAAGGCTGGGGCGACACGCTGTTCTGGCTGGCTTTCGCCCCCTGGGCGCTCACATTGGGCTTTGGCGTGGCGGGCGTGGCGGAGCTGTCCATCCCCTGGGCCATTCCCATCGGCTATGCCTTTTCGCTGCTATGGCTGCGCAATTTGCGCGCGCTGGACGCGGCGGCGCTGAACACGGCGCTGGCGCGCCTGCAACGCGCCTGGTGGCCCGCGCTGGCCGTGGCGCTGGCGCTGGCGCTGGGCGTGGCCGCCTTCAGGGCGCTCACGGGGCAGGCCGACTACTACCGCCCCTCGCGGGAAGCGGCGCAAGCCATCGTGCAGGACTGGCAGGCCCGCCATCCTGGCCAGACCCTGCACTGGGCAGGCGGCGAATGGGCGGAAAACGCCATGCTCGCCTTTTACGCACAGCCCAATCTGCACACCGTGCCCGGCCTGCCTGACAGCCTGCCCGCGCACCTGACCTGGCCTGGCCCCTGGCAAAGCCTCAATGGCCTGCTGCTTTGCCCGCTGGGGCCGCTTTCACAGGTTCCGCAGCCTGCCGCCGTGCCAGCCACCCAATGCGTGGCGCAAGCGCAAGCCTGGCTGGCCGCGCGCGGCCAGCCCGCCGCGCCGCGTGTGCTGACCGCGCAGCGCCACGGCTGGGCCTTTCCCCGCGCCATGCCATTCGCCTACGCGGTGTTTGACGTGCCTGCGGCAACGCCCGCCCCCTGAAAGACAAGCCAGGCTGCACTCACAAGAAGAGCAAATCAGAGAGGTCATGAACACCTGCCTGCGCAGTCTCTGCTGAACCCTTTAGCTATGGTTTTTGATAGCAAGCCCCTTCTCCGCTCCCTGCCATGACCGAGCCTGACCGCAACGCCGAGCCGCCACAACGATTGGAACAACTGGATCGCCTGCGCGAGCTGGCGCGCAGGCGCGAAAGCGCACGCGAAGCAGGTAATACACCCCCGCCCGCCGCCCGCCCCGGCTGGCGCTTTTTGCGGCATCCGGCGCACTGCATCGCCCTGGGCTTTGGCTCCGGGCTGGCACCCGTGGCAGCGGGCACGGCAGGCACGCTGTGGGCCTGGGGCGTGTGGGCCTGGCTTGTCGCGCCCTGGCTGCCAGCGCCCGCGCAAGGGGCGCTGGCGGCAGCGGCGTTGCCGCTGGGATGGTGGGCCTGCGCGGTGACAGCGCGCAAGCTGGGCCAGCCTGATCCGCGCGCCATCGTGTGGGATGAAGTGGCCGCTTTCTGGCTGGTGCTCTGGCTCATTCCTGCGGCCTGGGGCTGGGCTTCTCAAGCCGTGGCCTTCGCGCTGTTCCGCTTGTTTGACGCTGCCAAGCCCGGCCCCGTGCGCTGGGCCGATCAGCTCTTTCATGACCGGGGCGGCTGGCTGGGCGCGCTGGGCATCATGCTGGATGACCTGGTGGCCGCTGCCTGCACCTTGCTGGCTGTGGCGCTGGCCGCGCGCGCAGGCTGGCTGCCGTTGCACGTGTGAGGCTGCGCGTGCAGCTTGGGGCTTTTGCCTTCATTTCGCTCCTCTATCCATAGCATGATGTCCTGGTAGATATTGCGCAGCCGGTTATTTGCGGCCCTTTGATCAGCTCCCTTTTTTGATGCCATTGCAGCCACTGCGCGGATGTTCCGCCCAGTGGCTGCGCTGCGCCCGAGCTTTACCTGCGCTTGACGGGAAGCCGCGAGAATCCGCGCCTTTCCGGGCTTTGCCCAGGCGGCCTTCTGCGGCGGCCTTTCTCTTTTTTCCCGCCATGAAAAACATCCGCATCGCCCTTTGGGCCGTTTTGCTGGGCCTGACGGGCCTGTGGCTGCTGGCCGATACGCTGTGGCCGCAGCCGTTTCACTACTTCACCTTCCGCTCGGTGGCCGTGCAGTGGACGGGGGTGCTGGCCATTGGGGCGATGAGCGTCATCCTCGTGCTGGCCGCGCGCCCGGCCTGGGCCGAGCGCTGGCTGGGCGGGCTGGACAAGTCCTACCGCCTGCACAAGTGGCTGGGCATTGCGGCGCTGGCCGCTTCGGTGGCGCACTGGTGGCTGGCGCTGGGCACCAAGTGGATGGTGGGCTGGGGCTGGCTGGTGCGCCCCGAGCGCGGGCCGCGCCCGAAGGTGACCGATCCGGTTCAGCTGTGGTTCAACAGCCAGAAAGGGCTGGCCGATACGCTGGGCGAATGGGCCTTTTACGGCGGCGCAGCGCTCATCGTGCTGGCGCTCATCAAGCGCTTTCCCTACCGCTGGTTTGCCAAAACGCACACGCTGCTGGCGGTGGCGTATCTGGCGCTGGTGTATCACTCGGTGATTCGCACGCGCTTTGCCTACTGGGCGCAGCCGGTGGGCTGGGTGGAGGCGGCGCTGATGCTCGCTGGCAGCGTGGCGGCGCTGATGGTGCTGGCCGGCCGCGTGGGCGCAAAGCGCCGGGTGCAGGCCACGGTGCAGGCCGCCGACTGGCTGGCGCCCATGCAGACGCTGCGCATGCGGCTGGCCGCGCCGCCAGGCTGGGCGGGGCACGCGCCGGGGCAGTTCGCCTTTGTTTCTTTCAGCCGCGCCGAAGGGGCGCACCCGTACACCATCGCCTCGGCGTGGGACGGGCAGCGGCGCGAAATCACCTTTCTCGTCAAGGCCCTGGGCGACTACACCAGCCGCCTGCACGAGTGGCTGCGCCCGGGGCAGCGCGCCACGCTGGAGGGGCCGTATGGCTGCTTCACATTTGAAGACGGCGCGAGCGCGCAAATCTGGGTGGGCGCGGGCATCGGCATCACCCCTTTCATGGCGCGCATGGAACATTTGGCGCGGCTGCGTGATGCGGGTGATGCTGCGGGCAGTGCAGGCGATGCAGGCGATGCAAAAGGCGCGCAAAACATCCGCCTGTTCTATTGCGTGCAGCAGCCCGATGCCGCTTTCACCGGCGAGCTTCAGGCCCTGGCCGCCCGCGCGGGCGTGACGCTGCACGTCATCGCCAGCCAAAGCGAAGGCCGCCTGACCGCCCGGCGCCTGCGCGAGCGCGCGCCCGAATGGGCCACGGCCAGCGTGTGGTTCTGCGGCCCCACGGCTTTTGGCCAGGCGCTGCAACGCGAGCTGACGGCCGCCGGCCTGCCTGCCGGGCGCTTTCATCAGGAGCTGTTTGAGATGCGCTGAAAAAACGGGCCGCTCCGTCCATCAGACAAGATCAAAAGCAGGAGCAGATTCAGGGGGTCTGAAATACCGTCTTGCGCAGCTTCCACTAGGACATCATGCTATGGATACAGGAGCTGAATAACCGGCCAGCCATGCCTATCCCGCCACGCCGGCGCGGCGGGTACGAGAGCGGGCATTGCAGGTGCCAGACGCTGAACAGGCTCTCAAATCCCACGCGCGCGGTCTTCGTGAAAGCGCCGCACGAACTCGCCGAAGGCGCCTGCGTCAAGCGCGGCGCGCATTTCGGCCATCAGGTTCAGGTAGTAGTGCAGGTTGTGCACGGTGGCCAGCATGGGGCCGAGCATTTCGCCGCAGCGGTCCAGGTGGTGCAGGTAGGCGCGCGAAAAGCCTTCGCGTCCGCCTTCGGCCCAAGGCACGCCGCTGCTGCCTGCGCAGGCGTGGCAAGTGCAGGTTTCGTCGATGGGGCGCGGGTCGGCCTTGTGGCGGGCGTTGCGGATTTTCAAGTCGCCAAAGCGGGTGAAATAGTGGCCGTTGCGCGCGTTGCGCGTGGGCATGACGCAGTCGAACATGTCCACGCCCTGCTGCACGCCGAACACCAGGTCTTCGGGCGTGCCCACGCCCATGAGGTAGCGCGGCTTGTGCGCAGGCAGGCGGTGCGGGGTGTAGGCGGTGATGCGCTGCATATCTTCTTTCGGCTCGCCCACGCTCACACCACCCACGGCGTAGCCGGGAAAGTCCATTTCCACCAAAGCCTCGAGCGACTCTTGCCGCAGGTGCTCGAACATGCCGCCTTGCACGATGCCAAAGAGCGCGTTGGGGTTTTGCAATCGCGCAAATTCGGCCTGGCAGCGCTTGGCCCAGCGCAGGGAAAGCTCCATGCTGGCGCGCGCTTCGCGCTCGGTGGTGACGTGGCCTTTGGTTTCGTACGGCGTGCATTCGTCAAACTGCATGACGATGTCGCTGTTCAGCACGGTTTGAATCTGCATGCTGATTTCGGGCGTGAGAAACAGCCGGTCGCCATTGACGGGGCTGGCGAACTTCACGCCTTCTTCGCTGATCTTGCGCATCTCGCCCAGGCTCCAGACCTGAAAGCCGCCGCTGTCGGTGAGGATGGGCTTGTGCCAGTTCTCAAAGCCATGCAGGCCGCCAAAGCCTTGCAGCACGTCCAGCCCGGGCCGCATCCACAGGTGAAAGGTGTTGCCCAGGATGATTTGCGCACCCATTTCATGCAGGCTGCGCGGCATCACGCCTTTGACGGTGCCGTAGGTGCCCACGGGCATGAACACGGGGGTTTGCACCACGCCGTGGCGCAGCACAAGGCGTGCGCGGCGGGCGTGGCTGGCCGGGTCTTGCGCCAACAGCTCGAATTGCAGCATGGCGGCTTTACGCGGCAGCGGGGGCGTCGGCCGGCGCGGCCAGGGGCTTGCGGGCGATGACGATGAAGCCCGGCAGGGCCTTGCCGCCTTCATTGCGCAGGCTTTCCAGGTGTTCGATCTTCACTTCGTCAAACCCCGCCTCGCGGCACTGGCGCTCCACGGCGCTGGCCTTGTGCGCATAGCGGTTGCTGTCCGGGCGCAGCACGAGATCAGCCTCGTCTTCATTGGCGGCTTCGCAGGTGAAGATGAAATGCCCGCCTGCTTTGAGAATGCGGAAGGCGTTGGGAATGACGGGGGCCAGATCGCCCACGTAAATCAGCGCGTCCAGGCAGGTGATGACTTCGTAGTGGTCGGCCGGCGTGTCGCGCAGCGCATCCAGAATGTTCACGTGGTGAAAGCGTGAATAAATGCCGTGGCGGGCGGCCTGTTCAATCATCTTCTCGGACAGGTCCACGCCAATCAGGTGGCCGTGCAGGCGGCCCAGGTACACGCCCAGCAGGCCCGTGCCGCAGCCCAGGTCCAGCACGTTGAAGCGCCGGTCGGGCCGCAGCGCCAGCAAGATTTGCGCCACGCGCTCGGGCGCGCGGTATTTCAGGCCGCCCACCAGGTGCAGGTCAAAGCGCTGTGCGTAGTCGTCAAACAAGCCTGTCACCGAGGCTTCGGGCTGCGTTTTCGGCGTCTGGCCGTGTGCCACGGCATGCCAGTAGCGCACCTGCTCATCATCGGGGCTGCGGATGATGAGCACGTCAGCCAGGCGCTGGGCTTCGCTCTGGTCGCCCAGTTGCAAGGCGCAAGTCAGCAGGTTTCTCAGCGCGGCTTCGTTGCCGGGCTGAGCTTGCAACACCCGGTTGAATTCATCTTGCGCCTGCTTGTATTGCCGATCGCGGTACAGCATGCCAGCGTAATCCAGCCGAAGCGGGTGGTTTTGCGGGTCAAACTGCAACGCCGTTCGCGCCCAGGTCAGCGCCTGCTTCCCGTCGCCAGCCCCTTGGGCCACGTTGGCGGCGGAGTGCAGCACGCGCGGCTCTTTCGGCGCCAGCGCCACGGCGTGGCGGGCGTGTTCCATGGCTTCGCTGAATTGCCCTTGGGCGGCCAGTTGCAGGGCCAGCTCGGTGACGGCCACGAACCAGCCCGGCTCCAGCGCCACGGCGCGGCGCGCGGCCTGCACGGCGCCCGCCAGATTGCCCGCCTGCTGCGCCAGGCGCACGCCCATCAAAGCCACCCGCACGTCCTTCGGATGCTGCGCCTGCGCCTCAGTGAGCGCCTGCGCGGCTGGCTGCAACAGCCCTTGCGCAATCCACTGGCCGATTTGTTGCAGGCGCTGGGTGAATGGGTCGTTTTGAATCTGGAGGCTCATGGCGCAACTCTGGAATGGGCAAAGCCGCGAATTATCCAGTGCCAGCCAGGGCGCTGCTAGCATTTCCGCTTCGCTTTTACCCCGCTCATGAAAGGCCCGCTCATGCCCATGCGCTTGTTGCGTTTTCCTGCCCTTGCGGCCCTGGCCAGCCTGGCTGCCAGCCTGCCTGCCGCAGCTGCCGCGCCTGAAAGCGCGGCTTCGCGCATTACCCGCGTCACGGTCTATCCGGGCGCAGCCGTTGTGGAGCGCGCCGCGCCCGTGGCCGCTGGCGCGCGCCGCGTGGTGTTTGAATGCCTGCCCGCCAAGCTGGATGAACAAAGCCTGACAGCCAGCGCCAGCGCGGCCGTGCGCGTGGGTGAAATCAGCGTGCAAACCCTGCCGCGCGAGCAGGCAGCGGCCTGCGCCAACCCGCTACAGGAACGCATTCGCGAGTTGCAGGAAAAGATCGCCGCCGCTGATGCGGAAAAAGAAGCGCTGGACTTGAGCGCCGAATACCTCAAAGCCGTCATCAAAGCCGTGCAGGCCGCGCCAGACGGCGGCGAGCGCGCCACGGCCACCAACGCCAGCGCCATCACCGCCACGGCGGAAGCCCTACGCAAAAGCGGGCAGGACAACGCCCTGCGCGCCCTGCAACTGGATCGCCGCAAAGAAGACTTGCAGCGCCAGCTCAAGCCCCTGCTGGCCGAAAGCCGCCGTCTGGGCGGCAGCCGCGTGACCACCGTCACCGTGACCCTGGCCGCCGAAAAAGCGGGCGAGGCGCGCCTGAGCTACCAGGTGCGCGGCCCCGGCTGGCAGCCGGGCTACCGCGCCGCGCTCGATCCCGCAGGCCCCGGCGTGAAGCTGGAACGCCTGGCCCTCGTGGCGCAAGACACCGGCGAAGACTGGCAAGACGTGGCCCTGACCCTTTCCACCGGCCAGCCCGGCCGCGCCACGCAAGCCGAACTGCCCCGCCCCTGGACGCTGGACATCAGCCAGCCCGAACTTGAGCGCGCCCGCAGCGCCAGCTTCAGCGGCCGGTCCTACTCCATCGCAGAGGCCCCCGCCGTGATGTCCCAGGAAGCCAGCGCTGAAGAAGCCGACAGCGCCCCCGAAATGCCCCGCTTTGAAGTGGAAACCACGGATCGCGCCTACGCCACCGAATTCAGGGCGCCGCAACGCATCACCGTGCCCGCCAGCGGCGAGCGCGTCACCCTCACACTGGGCAGCGTCACTGTGCCCGCGCGGCTCATCACCCGCGCCGCTCCGGCGGTGGAAGAAGCCGCCTACCTCATTGCCGAAATCACCCCGCCCGACGGCATATGGCCCGCTGGCCCCATGCAGCTCACGCGCGACGGCGCGCTGGTCGGCAGCGGACGGCTCGACTTTTCCCTGCCCGCGCCCATCGCCCTCTCATTCGGGCCTGACGAGCAAGTCAGCGTCAAGGCCGAAGCGGCGCAGGACAGGAGCGGCAGCGCCGGCTTCATGGGCAGCAAGGGCGAGCGCAAAACCCGCCGCGCCTTCAGCGTGCAAAACCGCCGCAAAACGCCCATTGAGCTGCAAGTGATTGACGCCGCGCCCGTTTCCAAAAACGAGCGCATCACCGTGCAATCGGCCTACACGCCCAAGCCCGCTGACACCGCCTTTCTCAAACAGCCCGGCCTCATCCTCTGGCAGCAAAGCCTGGCTGCCGGTGCCACGGCCAGCTTCAGCGCCGAACACACCATCCAATGGCCCAAAGACGCGCAAATCGACGAAAGGCAATGAACGGCCCGGGCCATGGCAATCATCAGCTCCTTTATTCATAGCATGATGTCCTAGTGGAGATTGCGCAAAGCGGCATTTATTGCCCCTGTATTTGCTCCTGTTTTTGCTTCAGATCAAGCCTTCGAGCGGCTGCTTCGGGCTGGGCGGCGCTCGTGCCGGGGCCGTCGTCTTCCAGGGACGGGCGCAGGGCGCGGAGCCGCCCCTCACGCCTGCCGCGCCAGCAGCATGGCGTCGCCATAGCTGAAAAAGCGGTAGCGCTGCGCAATGGCGTGGCGGTACAGCGCCATCACGTGCGTGTGGCCTGCGAAGGCGCTCACCAGCATCATGAGCGTGCTGCGCGGCAGGTGGAAATTGGTCAGGAGCATGTCCGCCACCTGAAAGCGAAAGCCCGGCGTGATGAAGATGCGCGTGTCGCCTCTTGCCTGCCCTGTGGCCGCCCATGCCTCCAGGCTGCGCACGCTGGTGGTGCCTGCCGCCACCACGCGGCCGCCGCGCGCGCGGCAGGCGGCAATGGCCTCTTGCGTGGCGGCGGGCACGTCGTAGCGCTCGGCGTGCATCTGGTGCTCGCTCAGGCGCTCGGTTTTCACGGGCTGGAAGGTGCCCGCGCCCACGTGCAGGGTGACGAAGGCGCGCTGCACGCCGCGCGCGGCCAGCGCCTGCAAAACGGCTTCGTCAAAGTGCAGCGAAGCCGTGGGCGCGGCCACCGCGCCGGGGCGCGCGGCAAACACCGTCTGATAGCGCGCCTCATCTTCCGCGCCATCGGCATGCGTGATGTAAGGCGGCAGCGGCACGTGTCCGTGCGCGGCCATCAGCGCGTAGGCGTCGCCCGAAAAGCGCAAGTGAAACAGCGCGCCGTCCGCCTGCGGCCAGCGCCCCAGCAGCTCGGCCTCGAAGCCGCCTTGCTCCGTGCCGCCAGCCATGCGCAGCCGCGCGCCCACGGGCGGTTTTTTGCTCGCGCGCATGTGCGCGGCCACCGTGCCGTCGGCCAGCACGCGCTCGACCAGCAGCTCCAGCTTGCCGCCGCTGGGTTTTTCGCCAAACAGGCGCGCCTTGACCACTTGCGTGTCGTTGAGCACCAGCAAGTCGCCCTCGCGCAGCAGGCCAGGCAAATCGGCAAAGCGCCGGTCAGCGGGCGCTGCGCCCGTGCCGTCCAGCAGGCGCGAAGCGCTGCGCGTGGCCGCCGGGTGCTGGGCAATCAGCTGCGGCGGCAGGTCAAAGTCGAAATCGCTGGTGGCGTAGGTGCGGGGGCAAGTCATGTCAGTCGGCGCTTGGCTGGCGGCTGTTGTCATTCACGAAAGGCGGGGTTTGGATGCCATGGCGTCCAAACCCCGAAGGGCAAAATTCTTCCATGTCCGCAGCACCCTCTTCACTCCCGCCGCCGGATGCCGCCGCAAAGAAAGCGGTCAGGGCCTTGTCTGCGCCGCAAAAGGCGCTGCGCAAGCTGGGGCTGGTGCGCGATATGGATTTGGCGCTGCATTTGCCGCTGCGCTATGAGGATGAAACGCACATCACCCGCTTGCGCGATGCGCGCGAGGGCGATGAGGTGCAGATCGAGGGCGTGGTGCGCCATCAGGAAGTGGCGGCCGGCGGGCGGCGGCAGCTGCTGGTCACGCTGGATGACGGCAGCGGCACCTGCCTGCTGCGCTTTTTCAACTTCTACCCCTCGCTGATGAAGCAGATGGCCGTGGGCGCGCGGCTGCGGGTGCGCGGGCAGTTGCGCAGCGGGCTGGCGGGGCCGGTGATGCTGCATCCGGCCGTGCGCGCGGCCGGTGCGCCGCTGCCTGAGCGGCTCACGCCCGTGTATCCGGCCACGGCCGCGCTGGCGCAGGCGTATTTGCGCAAGGCGGTGCAGTCGGGCCTGGCGCGCGCCGATGCAAGCGGGCAGCTAGGCGAGACCGTGCCGCCCGATCTGGCGGCGGGCATGTTCGCGGGGCTGAAGGGCGCAGCGGGCGTGCCTCCGCAAAGCCCGCCGCCCACCTTGCGCGAGGCGCTGTTTTTTTTGCACCAGCCGCCGCCCGATGCGCCGCTGGCCGCTTTGCAAGAGCGCGTGCATCCGGCCTGGCTGCGCCTGAAGGCCGAGGAGCTGCTGGCCCAGCAGCTGTCGCAGTGGCGCGCGCGGCAAGAGCGCGCGGCGCTGGCCGCGCCCGCGCTGCATGTGCGCCCGGGCGGGCTGCATGAAAAGCTGCTGGCAGCGCTGCCTTTTGCGCTGACGGCGGCGCAGCGCCGCGTGGGCGAAGAAATTGCGCGCGATCTGGCCCGCCCCCAGCCCATGCACCGCCTGCTGCAAGGCGATGTGGGTGCGGGCAAAACGGTGGTGGCCGCGCTGGCCGCCTGCGTGGCGATGGACTCGGGCTGGCAGTGCGCCCTGATGGCGCCCACGGAAATTCTGGCCAGCCAGCACTTTGACAAGCTCACGCAGTGGCTTGCGCCCCTGCTGCAAGCGCGCGGCCAGCGCGTGGCGTGGCTGACGGGCAGCCAGAAGAAAAAAGAACGCGCCGCCGCCTTGCAGGCCATTGAATCGGGCGAGGCGGCGCTGGTGGTGGGCACGCACGCCGTCATCCAGCAGCAGGTGAACTTCGCGCGGCTGGGGCTGGCCGTGATTGACGAGCAGCACCGCTTTGGCGTGGCGCAGCGCCTGGCCTTGCGGCAAAAGCTGGCCGGGCAGGAGCCGCATTTGCTGATGATGAGCGCCACGCCCATTCCGCGCACGCTGGCCATGAGCTGCTACGCCGATCTGGACGTGTCCACGCTGGACGAGCTGCCGCCCGGGCGCACGCCAGTGCTCACCAAGCTGATTGCCAGCCACCGGCGCGGCGAAGTCATCGAGCGCCTGCACCAGCAGCTGCGGCGCGGCGCGCAGGCTTACTGGGTGTGCCCGCTGATCGAGGAAAGCGAGGCGCTGGACTTGCAAAGCGCCACGCAAACCCACGCCGAGCTGGCCGCCGCCCTGCCCGGCCTGAACGTGGGCCTGCTGCACTCGCGCATGCCCGCCGCCGACAAAAAAGCGGTGATGGACACCTTTGCCAGCGGCCAGATGGCCGCGCTGGTGAGCACCACCGTGATTGAAGTGGGCGTGGACGTGCCCAATGCCAGCCTCATGGTCATCGAGCATGCCGAGCGCTTTGGCCTGAGCCAGCTGCACCAGCTGCGCGGCCGCGTGGGCCGGGGCAGCGCCGCCAGCGCCTGCGTGCTGCTCTACGAAGTGCCCGAGGGCGGCCGCCTGGGCGAAGTGGCCCGCGAGCGCCTGAAGGCCATGCTGGAAACGCACGACGGCTTTGAAATCGCCCGGCGCGATCTGGCGCTGCGCGGCCCCGGCGAATTTCTGGGCGAGCGCCAAAGCGGCGCGGCCCTGCTGCGCTTTGCCGATTTGCAGCAAGACGGGCCGCTCATCGAATGGGCGCGCCAGGCCGCGCCGCAAATGCTGGCGCGCTACCCCGCCCTGGCCGGGCAGCACGTGCAGCGCTGGCTGGGCGCGCGCATGGACTATCTGAAGGCGTGATGCAGGGCTTGGGAGCGAAGGATTGTTTTCGCTCCTTGATTTGTAGCACGAAGTCCTAGTAGAACGGGCGCAAGGCGGCTTTTTGGGTACCTGTTTTTTGCTCCTCTTTCAAGCACTCCGCATGCATATCCCAGCCGCCCAGGCTGGCACTTGAGTGGCCGAGAGCCTGTTCACGGCCTGTCCGTGAGGGCAAAAGGCGCGGCCTGAAGGCGCTCTGCGGCGTTGCAAATGCCTTGCTGGAACTCAAGCCCGTCTGCGGTTTGAGCCTTGCGGCCATCCCAAGCCAGGCTTTTGCCCTACGGGCAGACTCAGAAAAGGTTCTGAAAGCCTCTTGCCAAATCAAACCACGGGCAATCTGGGCCACGCTTGAGCAAAACCATGCCGGCCTCCTCGTCCTTGCTCAGCCAGACGAAGAGCCGCTCTACAGAACAGGAGCAAAAAAACGGGCCTGAAAACCGCCAGAGCGCCCTGGATACGGGCGCTGCCACTATTCAAACGATAGCGAATTCAGGCCAGTTTTTTGAGCTGGTAGAGCGCCTGAAGCGCCTGCCGGGGGCTGAGTTCGTCGGGGTCGAGGGCGGCCAGGGCGGCTTGCAGTTCGCTGGGCGGGGCCGGTTCGGCGGCGGGCGCGGGTTCAGGCTCTGGCAGGGGCGCGAAAAGGTCGGGCTGGGCCTGCTGGCTGGCGGCGGCGGTTTCCAGCCTGGCGAGCACGTGGCGGGCGTAGTTCACCACGGCGGCGGGCACGCCGGCCAGGCGGGCGACCTGGATGCCGTAGCTGCGGCTGGCGGGGCCGGGCTGGATTTCGTGCAGGAAGGCGATGGCGCCGCCTTCGCCGGTTTCTGCGGCGCTGACGTGCACGTTGATGGCGGCGTGGCAGGCGGCGGGCAGTTCGGTGAGTTCAAAGTAGTGGGTGGCAAAGAGGGTGAGGCACTGGGCCTTGTCGTGCAGCCAGGCGGCAATGGCGGTGGCCAGCGACAGGCCGTCATACGTGCTGGTGCCGCGCCCGATTTCGTCCATGAGCACCAGCGACTGCGGCGTGGCGCTGCGCAGGATTTGCGCCGCTTCGGTCATCTCCAGCATGAAGGTGGACTGGGCGTTGGCCAGATCGTCAGCCGCGCCGATGCGGGTGTGAATGGCGTCCACCGGCCCCAGGCGGCAGCTTTCGGCGGGCACGTAGCTGCCCATGCTGGCCAGCAAGGTGATGAGGGCCACTTGCCGCATGTAGGTGCTTTTGCCGCCCATGTTGGGGCCGGTGATGATTTGCAGGCGCTGGCGCGGCCCCAGGTGCGTGCTGTTGGCAATGAAAGCGCCCTGGCCGCTTTCGTGCAGGCGCGCCTGCACGACGGGGTGGCGGCCTGCGGTGATGTCAATGCCCGGCTCGCGCGTGAATTCGGGCCTGCGCCACTCAAGCGTGTGGGCGCGCTCGGCCAGAGCTGCCAGCGCGTCCAGCGCGGCCAGCGCGCGGGCAAAGCGCGTGAGGGCGGGAATGTGCGGCTGCAAGCGGCGCAGCAGCTCGTCAAACAGCCATTTTTCGCGGGCCAGCGCGCGCTCTTGCGCCGACAGGGCGCGGTCTTCAAACGCCTTGAGTTCGGGGGTGATGAAGCGTTCGGCGTTTTTCAGCGTCTGGCGGCGGCGGTAGTCGGCGGGCACTTTGGCGGCCTGGCCTTGCGTGACTTCAATGTAAAAGCCATGCACTTTGTTGAACTGCACGCGCAAATTGGCAATGCCGGTGCGCTGGCGCTCGCGCGTTTCCATCTCCAGCAAAAAGGCGTCGCAGTTGCTGGCAATGGCGCGCAGCTCATCGAGCATGGCATCGTGGCCGGGGGCGATCACGCCGCCATCGCGCACCAGGGCGGCCGGCTCCTGGGCAATGGCCGATTGCAGCGCTTGCAGGCACTCGGCGGGCGGGGCCAGGTCTTGCGCCAGCTGCGCCAAAAGCGCCGCTTGCGCTTGTGCAGCCAGGGCGGGCAGCTCGCTTTTTTGCAGCGCCTGCCGCAAGGCGGCCAGCTCGCGCGGGCGCACTTGCGCCAAGGCGATGCGGGCCGTGACGCGCTCGACATCGCCCGTGCCTTTGAGCAGGGCGCGCAAGCGCTGCCACAGCGGGGCCGCATCGCCTTGCGGGGCCAGCAGAGCGGCAATGGCGGCGTGGCGGCCGCTGGCGGCGGCGCGGTCGCGCTGCGGTGCCAGCAGCCAGGTTTTGAGCAGGCGGCTGCCCATGCCGGTCTGGCAGGTGTCCAGCAGCGAATACAGCGTGGGCGCGTCTTCGCCGCGCAAGGTTTGCACCAGCTCCAGATTGCGGCGCGTGGCGGCGGGCAGATCGATCAAATCGCCCGCGCGCGCCACTTGCAGGCTGCGCACGTGGGTGAGCGCGTGGCCTTGCGTGTGCTCGGCGTAAGCCAGCAGCGCGGCGCTGGCAGCGTGGGCCAGCGCGCAGCCCTGCGCGCCCCAGGCGGCCAGGCTGGCGGCCTGCAACTGCTCTTGCAAGCGGGCCGCGCCCAAGGCGGCGTCAAACTGCCACTCGGGGCGGCGCGTGACGGGCGCGGCCGGCTGGGCCGTTTGCAGGGCGGTTTGCAAAACCGCTTCCAGCCGCTGCTGCTGCGCGGCGGTGAGACCGGCCGAAACCAGCACTTCGCTGGGCGCAATGCGGGCCAGCCAGGCGGGCAAGTCATCCGCCGCGCACTCGGCCAGGTTCAACTGCCCTTGCGTGACCGCCAGCCAGGCCAGCCCGCACTGCTGGCGCGGGCCGAAATGCACGGCCAGCAGCATGGACTCGCTTTTTTCCGCCATCAGCGTGCTGTCCGTCAGCGTGCCGGGCGTGACCACGCGCACCACCTTGCGCTCCACCGGCCCCTTGCCGGCGCCTGCCGCGCCTGCTTCGCCCACCTGCTCGCAAATGGCCACCGCCTCGCCCAGCCGGATAAGCCGCGCCAGATAGCTCTCTACCGAATGAAACGGCACCCCCGCCATCGGAATGGGCTGCCCCGCCGATTGCCCGCGCGTGGTCAGCGTGATGTCCAGCAGCTGCGCCGCCTTTTCCGCATCGCCATAGAACATCTCGTAAAAGTCGCCCATGCGATAGAACAGCAGCGTGTCCGGATAGTCTTTTTTCAGGCGCAGATACTGCTGCATCATCGGCGTGTGGGCGGCAAATTCATCGGGGCTGGTCACGGCAATTCCTTCAGGCAGAACAAACGATTAGACATGAGCAAAGCCTTCACCAAAGAAACCGATGGCGGTGACAGCGAAGACAGCGCCCAGGCGCTGCCGCCCCTGCCGCCGGGCGGGCGCAACTACATCACGCCCGCAGGCTACGCCGCCTTGCGCGCCGAGCTGATGCAGCTGATGGACCACGAACGCCCGCAAGTGGTGGAAGCCGTGCACTGGGCCGCCAAAAATGGCGACCGCAGCGAAAACGGCGACTACCTCTACGGCAAAAAGCGTTTGCGCGAGATCGACCGGCGCATCCGCTTTCTCACGCGCCGGCTGGAAATCGCCGCCGTCACCGACCCCAGCGCCCACCACGGCAGCGACCAGGTTTTCTTCGGCGCAAGCGTGACTTACTTGGACTGCGACACGGGCGAAGAGCGGCGCGTGACCATCAAGGGCATTGATGAAGCCGAGAGCGCGCGCGGCGAGGTCAGCTGGATCAGCCCCATCGCCCGCGCCCTGCTGCGCGCCCGCGTGGGCGACGAAATCAAGCTGATCACGCCTTCAGGCGCGCGGCTGATTGAAGTGCTGGCCGTGGAATACCCGCAAGGCTGAAACGGCCCCGGGTGCTCTCGAAAAAATAGCTGCATGCGCCCATTCCATGCGGACTTGCGGGCGATTTGGCCCTCAAAACCGGGCTTGGGAGCGGGCCTTGGGCGGCTGGCCTGCCCCTATCATCAGCCAGGCTGATGCGAAACGGTGACATTCATGCTCCATTCCTCTCGATTGCTGCACCATCTCTGGCTTGATGAAGCCGATGCCCGGCGCGCCGTGCCCCCGGTTCTGGCACAGCGGCTGGCGCGGCTGGTTGCTGAAAGCGAGGCGCGGCATGAGGGCGAAGTGCGCCTGTGCGTGGAAGGCTCGCTGCCCATCAGCTATCTGTGGCGGCACGTGCGCCGCCGCCAGCCCATGCCGCAAGTGCTGCGCGAGCGGGCGCTGATGCTGTTTGCCAAGCTGCGCGTGTGGGACACGCGCCAGCGCAACGGCGTGCTGGTGTATCTGAACCTGGCCGCGCGCGCCATTGAAATCGTGCCCGATCGCGGCCTGGCCGAGCGCGCGCCGCCGCCCGAGTGGGCCGCCGTATCTGAACGGCTGGCTGGCGCGCTGGGGACCGGGCGCTTTGAAGAAGGGCTGACGAACGCGCTGGCTGAAGTCACGGCCCTGCTTGAAAAGCACTTTCCCGAGCCGCCGGATGCCGCCTGCCGCCCGGCGCCGGATAACCAGCTGCCCGATGCCGTGGTGCTGTGCTGACCCCCCTCTTTCCCTTCAAAACGCTTCCCGAATTCCAGCAAATCGAAAGGCAGACTGACCATGCAAGACCTCACTCCCGCCCAGGCCGCCCTGCGCGACGCCGCCCGCAACTACCACCGCCAGCCCACGCACGGCAAAGTGGCCGTGGTGCCCACCAAGCCGCTGTCGAACCAGCATGATTTGTCGCTGGCGTATTCGCCGGGCGTGGCCTATCCGTGCCTGGACATTCAGGCCAATCCAACCCTGGCGGCCGAATACACGGCGCGCGGCAATCTGGTGGGCGTGGTCACCAACGGCACGGCCGTGCTGGGGCTGGGCGATATCGGCCCGCTGGCGGGCAAGCCGGTGATGGAAGGCAAAGGCTGCCTGTTCAAGAAGTTCGCGGGCATCGACGTGTTCGACATCGAACTGGCCGAGCGCGACCCCGACAAGCTGGTGGACATCATCGCCGCGCTGGAGCCTACGCTGGGCGGCGTGAACCTGGAAGACATCAAGGCGCCCGAGTGCTTTTACATCGAGCGCAAGCTGCGCGAGCGCATGAACATTCCGGTGTTTCATGACGACCAGCACGGCACCGCCATCATCGCGGGCGCGGCGCTGCTCAACGGGCTGGAGCTGGTGGACAAGCGCATTGAAGACGCCAAAGTGGCCGTCAGCGGCGCGGGCGCGGCGGCGCTGGCCTGCCTGGACGTGCTGGTGGGCCTGGGCGCGAAGCCGCAAAACATCTTCGTGTGCGACTCCAAAGGCGTCATCTACGAAGGCCGCCCCGGCGGCTTTGACGAATCCAAGGCCCGCTACGCACAAAAAACCGAAGCGCGCACGCTGGCCGACGTGGTGCGCGGCGCAGACGTCTTTCTGGGCTGCTCCACCGCCGGCGTGCTCAGCGCCGACATGGTCAAAAGCATGGCCGACAAGCCCGTCATCCTGGCGCTGGCCAATCCCAACCCTGAAATCGACCCCGCCGAAGCACGCCTGGCGCGGCCCGACTGCATCATCGCCACGGGCCGCAGCGATTACCCCAACCAGGTGAACAACGTGCTGTGCTTTCCCTACATCTTCCGTGGCGCGCTGGACTGCGGCGCCACCCGGATTACCGAGGAAATGAAGCTGGCCTGCGTGCGCGAAATCGCCGCGCTGGCCAAGGCCGAATCCAGCGCCGAAGTGGCCGCTGCCTACGCGGGCAAGGAGCTGAACTTCGGCCCCGACTACATCATCCCCACGCCGTTTGACCCGCGCCTGATCCTGCGCATTGCCCCCGCCGTGGCCGAAGCGGCCGTGCGCTCGGGCGTGGCCACGCGGCCCATCACCGACATCGCGGCCTACCGCGCCTCGCTGGAGCGCTACATCTACCAGTCCGGCATGCTCATGCGCCCCGTCATCTCCGCCGCCCAGGCCGTGCCCGCCGCGCAAAAACGCGTGGTGTATGCCGAAGGCGAAGACGAGCGCGTGCTGCGCGCCGTGCAAAGCGTGGTGGACGACGGCCTGGCCACGCCCCTGCTCGTGGGCCGCCAGTCCGTCATTGAACGCCGCATCGCCAGAGCCGGCCTGCGCCTGAAAGTGGGGCGCGACGTGCAGGTGTGCGACCCCGAAACCGACAGCCGCTACGAAACCTGGTGGAAGGAATTTCACCGCCTGATGGCGCGCAACGGCGTCACGCAAGAAGCCGCGCGCGCCGCCGTGCGCCGCTCCACCACCGTGCTGGCCGCCCTCATGGTCCGCATGAACGACGCCGACGCCATGATCTGCGGCACCCTGGGCCGCTTTGACGTGCATTTCCAGCACGTCAGCGACATCATCGGCAAGGAACCGAACGCGCCCTGCATGGCCGCGCTCAACGCCCTCATCGCCGGCGGCCGCACCCTGTTCATTGCCGATACCTACATCAACAGCGACCCCGGCCCCGAACTGCTCGCCAGCATCGCCCGCCTGGCCGTGCAGGAAGTGCGCAACTTCGGCCTGCCGCCCAAAGTCGCCTTCCTCTCGCACTCCAACTTCGGCTCATCCACGCGCCCCTCGGCGCTGAAGATGCGCGCCGCGCGCGACCTGTTCCGCCAGCAGATGCCCGATGTGGAATGCGACGGCGAAATGCACGGCGACACCGCGCTCTCGCCCGAGCTGCGCGCCCGCAGCGTGCCCGACAGCACCTTGAGCGGCGAGGCCAACCTGCTCATCTGCCCCAGCCTGGACGCAGCCAACATCCTCTTCAACGTGCTCAAAACCACCGACGGCAACGGCGTCACCATCGGCCCCATCCTGCTGGGCGCGGCTGCGCCGGTGCATGTGCTCACGCCCAGCGCCACCGTGCGCCGCCTCATCAACATGACCGCCCTGGCCGTGGCCGAAGCGCAAAGCCGCCGCGCCGCGCACTAACGCTGGCGAACCATGAGAAAAAAAGCGGGCCAAGGCCCGCTTTTTTCATGCCCGCAACAGCTGCCCCAGGCACCGAGAAACCGGCATGCCGCAGACACGCAGGCGCGCCGTTTTTAGCTCCTTCATCAATAGCATGGTGTCCTGATGAAACCTGCGGTGAATGGATTTTTATCCCCCTAAAATTCGCTACTGTTTTTGACGCCTTCTGGCGGGCGCGCCGGGGCTTGCCCGGGGCTGGCCGCGAGCGGGTTTTCATGGCGGCTTCACAGCGGCCCTACAGCTGCATTTCGTGCTCGTGAAAGCGCCGCAGGCTGCTGCGGTGGGCGATGCTCACGAGGGTGAGGCCGGGCAGGTCGCGGGTGAGGCGGGTGTAGAGGCGCTCTTCGGTTTCTTCGTCCAGGGCGCTGGTGGCTTCGTCCAGAAAGAGCCAGCGGGGGCGGTGCAGCCAGATGCGGGCAAAGGCCAGGCGCTGCTGCTCGCCGGGGGAGAGCTGGCGCGCCCAGTGGGCGCTTTCGTGCAGGCGGTGCGTGAGGGCGGGCAGGCAGGCCCAGCGCAGGGCGGCCTGGCAGTCGTCGTCGCTGAAGGCGGTTTCGAGGGCGGGGTAGGCCAGGCAGGCGCGCAGGGTATCGATGGGCAGGTAGCTTTGCTGGGGCACGAAGAGGGTTTCGGCGCGGGGGGCTGCCGCAGCGCCGGGCGCTGTGGCTGTTTCGGGCGCTTCAGCGGTTTCGGGCGGGGTGGCGATGCGGCCGTGGCCATGCGTCCACAGGCCGGCCAGGGCGCGCAGCAGGGTGCTTTTGCCTGCGCCGGAGGGGCCGCGCAGCATCCAGCGCTCGCCGGGGGCGATGCGCCAGTTCACCACGGGGGTGAGGGGCCGCCCGCCGGGGCCGAGGGCTTGCACGCCTTGCAGGGCGTAGCCGCTGGCGGCGGGGCCGCGCTGGCGGGTGATGCGGGGGGCGCTGGCCGTTGCGCCGCTGGCGGCTTGCAAGGCGGCGTCAAATTCGGCCAGGCGCGCCAGGGCCGAGCGCAGCAGGGCGAGGTCTTTGTATTTGTAGATGAACCACGAGAGGGCCACGCGCACGCGCATGAAGCTTTGGATGAGCTGGGTGAGGTCGCCCAGGGTGATGATGCCTTTGAACAGGCGCGGGCCTTGCAGCATGTAGGGCACGAGCGCGCCGACTTCGGTGTAGGCGTTGTCGGCGATGGTGATGCGCTTGGTGTAGTTCATGATGTCGCGCCAGTTGCGGCGCACGGCGGCGAAGCGGGCCGAAAGGCGCGCTCTTTCGGCGCTTTCGCCGCCGTAGAGGGCGATTTGTTCGGCGCTTTCGCGGATGCGCAGCAGCGCGGCGCGAAAGTCGGCTTCGGCCTGCTGCTGGCGGTACTCGATTTGCACCATGCGGCCGCCGATTTTTTCAATGGCCCACGAGCCGCCCAGCGCGTAGATGAAGGCCACCCAAAGCATGTAGCCGGGCACTTGCAGCGTTTGGCCCCCGAGGGTGATGGCCAGTGCGCCCGACAGGCCCCAGACGATGGCCGAGAAGGTCAAGAGGCTGACGAAGTTGCTGATCAGCCCCAGCCCCAGGGTGAGCGTTCCGCTGGCGACCATGCGCAGGTCTTCGGCCACGCGCTGGTCGGCGTTTTCAAGGCCGCCGCCTTTGCCCTGATGGCCGCCGCCTTCGCCCTGATCGCCCTGATCGCGCTCCAGCCGCCAGAAGGCGTTGCCCGCCAGCCAGCGGCGCAGGTGTTCTTCGGTCATCCAGGCGCGCCAGCGCATTTCCAGCGATTGCGCCAGCCAGGTGCGGGCGGTGTTGAGCACCAGCCCCGTGAGCGCCAGCGCGGCCAGCGCGGCCAGTTGCGGCCAGAAGGCGGCTTCGTTGAGCTGCTGGAGCGCGTCGTAGAAGTCTTTTTGCCAGTAGGTGATGCGCGCGGCGCGCCACACCAGCGCCAGATCCAGCGCGATGACGGCGGCCAGCAGCCGCCAGCCCGGCCCGCTGTCAGGCGAGACCCAGTAGGCGCGGATGATGGGCCACGCGCCCGCGCGCGAAGCGGGGGCGCTCATGTGCAAAGGGGCCTCAAGGACATCAGAAAAAGGAGCAAATTCAAGAGGGTAAAAATCTCGTTCTGCGCAGTATCCACCGGGACCTCATGCTATTGATAAAGAAGCGAATTCAGAGATGAAAAACGCCCCGCAAGCGGGGCGCGGGCGCTCGGAGCCTGCCCACGATCTGGCCGCGAGGGGCGAAGGCGCGGATCGGAATGGACTGCGAGGCAGCGGACCGCCCGGGTCCGCGTCCCATCCATGCTTTCCGCCCCCACGGACTGCGAGCGGGTTTTCAGAACTGCGCGCGCAGCGTGAGCTGGAAGTTGCGCGGATCGCCGTAGGTGTTGTAGGTGTTGGTGCCGCCCAGGCGGGTGTAGTAGGTGCGGTCAAACAGGTTGTTGGCGTTGAGCTGCACGTCCCAGTGGCTGTTGATGCGGTAGCGCGCCATCAGGCTGGCAACGGCGTAGCCGCCCTGGCGGCGTTGTGAATTGGCCCCGGAGGCGCTGGCGCTGTAGGCATTGACGCCCAGCCCCACGCTCAGGCCCTGGAGCGGGCCGGATTCAAAGTGCCGCATGCCCCAGAGCTTGAGGATGTGGCGCGGCTCCCAGAAACGGAATTTCAGGCCCTGGTTGCGCGCGTCTTTGGTGTATTTGGAGTTCTGGCGCGTGTAACCGGCCTGCACTTCCCAGCCGGGCGCGGGGCGGCCCACCACTTCCACGTCCCAGCCCCGGCTTTGCACCTCACCGTCATTGACGTAGTAGTCGGGGTTTTGCAAATCGGTGCGCGCGCGATTGACATCGCGCATGTCGTACACCGAGGCCGTCAGCAGCAAGCGCCCATCCATGAATCCGGCCTTGGCGCCCAGTTCAAACTGGCGGCCTTCGCGCGGCTTGAGTGTTTCGCCACTGACGGTTTGCTCGTCTTGCGGAGCGAAGATGTCGGAAAAGCTGGCATACGCCGTCCAGACCGGGTTGATGTCATACAGCACGGCGGCATAGGGCGTGAAGTGGCCGCTGACGCGCTCGCCGCCCGCTTCCCAGGGCGTGGGCGTGGCGGGCCAGTTGCTGCGGCTGCGCGTTTTGTACCAACTCCAGCGCCCGCCCAGCACGACGGTCAGCGGCTCGGCCGCGCGCAGGCGAAGCTGGCCATATACGCCGCTTTGGCGCGTGTCGGTATCGCCGCCCTGGGTGTAGGGGCGGCGCGGGTCGGGCACGAGGTCGTGGCGGCCAAAGGGCACGTTGTCCGTGACGATGCGCTGACGCCCCAGGCCAAAGCCCTGGTAAGACTGATCCCACTTCTCGCTCTGGTAGCCAAACAGGGCGCGGTGCTCGCGGCCCCACAGGGTGAAGGGGCCGCTGGCATACACATCCACGGAATGGCGGGTGTTTTCGTAGTCGCCATAGCGGCTGCGGTAGCTGAGGGTATGGGTGGCGGGATTCACGCCCGACCAGGTGAAGGCGTCATGAAAGAACTGGTCTTGCTCCAGCCGCATCAGGCGCGCCGTGGCTTGCCAGCCGCTGGCAAAGCGGTGCTGCGCGTCGGCCACGAACATGCGGTGCGTCCAGCCGCTGCGGCTCCAGTCTGGCGAGGTGTTGGTGCTGCGCGGCACGTTCAGCAGGCCGCCCGAAGTCCATGCGGGCAGGCCCGACATGCCCGCCCGCAGGCGGTCGCGCTGGTAAGCGGCGGAGAGCGACAGGGTGGTTTGCGGCGTGGCGTCCCAATCCAGCGTGGCGTAGCCCACTTGCTTGCTGGTATGCGCGCGCTCGATGGACCAGCCCTTGTCGGTGAGCGCCAGCACGGCGCGGCCGCGTAGCGTGCCGGCGGCGTTCAACGGCCCCGTCACGTCCACGCTGGCCTGGTGGTTGCGCCAGGTGCCCGTGCCCACACTGCCTTCCAAGGCAAATGCGTTTTTGGCGCGCTTGCGCACCAGATTCACCGTGCCGCCCATATCGCCGCCCGAGTTGCCCGCGAACACGCCCGCCGGGCCGCGCAGCACTTCGGCGCGCTCGTAAATGGTCATGTCCAGCTGCTGCACGCCGGAAAACGAGTTGTAGGAAGGCACGCCGTCGTAGCTGACGTTCATGTGATAGCCGCGCGAGAGGAACTGGCTCTGGTGCATGTCGTTGCTGATCACCGTCACGCCGGTGGCCATGTTCAGCGCCTCCGTCACCGTGGCGGCGTTCTGGTCGCGCACGCGCTCGCTGGTGATGACGGAAACCGACTGCGGCACTTCGCGCGCGCTCAGCGGCTCTTTGCCGCCCACGGTGGTTTTGCTGATGTAGCCGGACGATTCGGCGCTGTCGGTCACGCGCACTTCTTCCAGCGTCTGAATCTTCTTGGGGTCTTGCGCCTGCTCGTCGGCCACGGATGCCTGCGCCGCCGCCAGCGCGGGAAGGGCCAGCGCCAACGCCAGCGTCAGGGGCCTGAGAGCCAGGCGCGAGGGGTTTGGATGGAAATTCATGATGGGTATCCGGAGGCGCGCGCGGCGCCCCTCTTGTGAAATGGAATGGAAAAAGAATGAAAAAGCGGATCGCCGCGCGCCTGGGCGCATCAGCCCATGCCGCGCAGGCGCGTGATGCCTTGCAGGCCCGCGCGGCCGCCGCAAGGGCGCGCCCCGGCAGTCAGCAAGCGTCAGGGGAAAGTCAGCGGAAAAGAGGGTTTGGGAGGAGGCGCGGACTGGCGCACAGCGGCCAGCGGCCCCGCTTCGCCCAAAAAGGCCGTCAAAGGGGCGGCCCGCGCCCTGGCAAGGCGCGCAGGTGGCGCGCTGCCTCCACGGGCGGCCGCCACGCGGGCGCGGTCAGCACGCGAACCAGGCGCGCCGCGCTGGCCCGCGCCAGCGCCCCCGCAGGCGCGGGCGGCGCAGGCAGCAGCAGCTGCATGAAGACGCACCACGGGCAGCCCGCAGGCGCAGACTGGGCCAGCGGCTGGAAAGGAGCGCCGTCCTGGGCCTCGCCTGCCACGGCCACCCACTCCATGCCTTGCGCCGTGCACAGCAGCACCCGCTCGCCCGCCGCTGCGTTCAGCAGGGCCGGATGCGCCGCCGCCCAAAGTACGAGCAGCGCCGCCGCCAGCGCCCAGAAGCGCCGGGCGGAGACAGGCAGGCGGCACAGCACGCCAGGCCGGGAAAATACACGAATAGTCAAGAAAAGCCCCGAAAACTGCAACAAGACTTGGAAAAAGGTGGCGCAGTGTAGGGGCATGCGCGCCAAAAATCCAGCGTCCGCAAGCTGCCTGCAAGCCGCCCGAGTGCGGCGTTTGGAACCTGTTCAGCGTCTGGCCGTGAGGGGGCTGCACGAACCTCGCGCTCCGGCAGGGCGTTTGCAAGGCTCCAGAGCGCCCAAGCCCGCGCTTTTCGTGCTTTTCGTGCTTTTCACGCTTGCGGCGCAGCTTGCACGCAGGCATCTGAAAACGCCGCCGCGCGCCGCTGGCGCTGCTTGCAATTTTCTTGATTCAAGATAAGAAGAGAGGCGGCGCGCGGCGTGCCTGCAACAGCTCGGCCAGCTCGCCCATGTGGGCGAGCACGCGCGATGCGCCTGCGGCCCGCAGCGGGTGCGGGCTGGCGTGCGGATCGTCTGGCGGGCAGTAGGCCCAGACGGTGCAGCCAGCGGCCACGCCGGCGGTGATGCCGGGCACGGTGTCTTCCACGACCAGGCAGCGCCCGGGGCTGACGCGCAAGTGGCGGGCGGCGGCCAGATAGACGTCAGGCGCGGGCTTGCTGGCGGGCATTTCGTGGCCGCTGAAAACGGCGGGGCCAAACAAAGGCGCAAGGCCGGTTTGGGCCAGCTGCATTTGCACTTTCTGCCGGTCAGCGCCGGAGGCGCAGGCGATGCGGCCGCCGGTGCGGGCGTGGGCGGCGTGCACGGCTTCGCGCGCGCCGGGCACGGCTTGCAGGCGCGCGGCCAGCTCGGCATTGCGGCGGGCGTAGAAAGCCTGCATCCACGCCTCCGTCAGGGGCTGGCCGGTGTGCTGCTCGATGACGGTGCGCTGGCTGCGCACGGTGACGCCCAGAAAGCGCGCGCGGCATTCGGCTTCGCTCATGGCCCAGCCGCGCTCGGCCAGCATGTGGCGCAGCACGCCGAGGGTGATGGGTTCGCTGTCTACCAGCACGCCGTCGCAGTCGAACAAAACGGCTTCAAACCGGGCGGGCGGGCGAGGGGCGGGCGGAGCGGAAGACATGAAAAAGAGGAGCAAATTCAGGGCTATCAAAAACGGCTTTTGCGCACGTTCAACCAGGAGGCCATGCTACGAAGAAAGGAGCGGAATGAGGCCGCAAAATGAGGCCGCAGCCGCTCACGCCGTCAGCCGTTTGACGCCGGGTAGCTCGCAGGCGTAGATGGCGTTGCGCAGGGCGGCAATGGCCTCGTAGCGGGTGAAGCTGCGCCGCCAGGCAAGGACGATGCGGCGGGTGGGCGCTTGCTGGCCTTCGCCGCGGGCGACAACGGGCAGGTAGCGCACATGGGGGTGCATGAAGCTGGTGCGCACGGCGCGGGCCTTCGCGCGCCGGCCTCGCGCGGGCGCGTCCGGCGCGTTGGATGCGTTTGGCGGCTGCCAGTCTTTGGGCGCGACCATGCGGGGCACGAGGGTGATGCCCATGCCGGCGGCCACCATGTGCTGAATGGTTTCGAGCGAGGAGCCTTCAAAGCTCTTGCTGATGCCCTCAGCGTTGCTGGAAAAAAGGGCGTGCTCGGGGCAGACCTGGAGCACATGGTCGCGAAAGCAGTGGCCTGCGCCCAGCAAAAGCATGGTTTCGTTCTTGAGCTGGCGGGTGGTCACGCTGGGCAGCGCGGCCAGCGGATGCGATTCGGGCACGGCGGCCAGGAAAGGCTCGTCGTACAGGGGCGCGATGGCCAGGCCCGCGTCAGGGAAAGGCTCGGCCAGGATGGCACAGTCGATATCGCCCGTGCGCAGCATCTCCAGCAGGCGCACGGTGAAGGTTTCCTGCAACAGCAGGGGCATTTGCGGCGAGAGGCGAATGTTTTGCTGCACCAGATCGGGCAGCAGGTAGGGGCCGATGGTGGGGATGACGCCGAGCTTGAGCGGGCCGCTCAGGGGGTTTTTGCCGCGCTTGGCGATTTCGCGCACCCCGTTAGCCTGCTCCAGCACGCTTTGGGCCTGGCGCACGATTTCTTCGCCCAGCGGGGTGACGGTGACTTCTCCCGCGCCGCGCTCGAAAATTTTGACGTCCAGCTCTTCTTCCAGCTTTCTGACGGAAACCGATAGCGTGGGCTGCGAGACGTGGCAGGCCTCGGCGGCCTTGCCAAAGTGCTTGTGGCGGGCCAGTGCGACGATGTATTTGAGTTCAATCAGGGTCATGGAGGGGCGGTTTTTCTGCGCTTGCCGCCATTGTCGGCGGTGCGCGGGGCGGCGAGCGCCAGAAAGCGTCTGCAAGAAAGGCAGCCGCCGTGGCTTCAGCGCCCTGACCCTGGCCGCCGCAGCTCTCCGGAATCTGCCCCGGGCTGTCCGGAATACGCGCGGCTGCGGCGTGCCCTCCGCGCCCTGTGCAAGAGGAGCAGGAAAAGCGCCGGGCGCGCAGCCCACAGGTTCAGCCCACTAAAAAAAGGAGCAAATTCAAGGGGCCAAAACAGCGCCTTGCGCAATCTCCACCAGGACCTCATGCTCCAAATAGAGGAGCAAATGTTTTGCTCCTCTTGCCCCGCCTGGGGCCAGCCTTTGCGCCGCCTCTCAAAGGCTGGCAAACAAGTCGTTGAGCGCCTCGCTCATGGTGGGGTGGGTGAAGATTTGGCTCTTGACGTAGCTGGCGGGCACGCGGTGGTCGATGGCCATCTTGAAGAGGTTGATGATTTCGTGCGATTCGGCGCACAGCAGGGTGACGCCCAGAATTTCACCCGTGCCGGCATCGGTCACGGCCTTGAGCAGGCCGTCGGTCTGGCCCAGGATCTTGGCTTTCGGAATGGCCTCGGCCTTGAGCGTGGCGACTTTGATGTTGCGGCCCGCCTGGCGCGCGGCAGCTTCCGTCATGCCAATGTGCGCCAGCGGCGGCTGGGTAAAGACGGCCGTGGGAAACGGCGCGCGGTCTGCCGTGCTGCGCTGGCCCTGGCCAAAGAGCTGATCGCGCACGATGCGCCAGTCGTCCAGCGAGATGTAGGTGAACTGCGGGCTGCCCGCCACGTCGCCCATGGCCCAGATGTGCGGGGCGGCGCGCAGGTGTTCATCCACCTGGATGAAGCCGCGCTCGGTCACGGCCACGCCTGCTTTCTCAAGCGCCAGGCCGTCGGTATTGGGGCGGCGGCCCGTGGCCAGCAAGATGGCGTCGGCGTCAAAACGGCCTTTGGAAGTGACGGCGGTGGTGTGCTGCGCGCCTTCTTCAAAGCGCTGCGTGGCCGCACCCAGCACCAGGCGCACGCCTTTGGCCTCCAGAATGCGCTGCATCTCGGCGGCGATGTCGCGGTCTTCGCGCGGCAGGAAGGTTTCGCCTGCATCCAGCACGGTGACTTCGCTGCCGAAGGCGCGGTACATGAAAGCAAATTCCAGCCCGATATAGCCGCCGCCGACGATGAGCAGGCGCTGCGGGCGCTCGGCCAGGGAGAGCGCGCCAGTGCTGTCGTAAATGCGCTTGCCGTCCACGCCTTCGATGCGGGGCACAACGGGCAGGCTGCCGGTGTTGATGAAGATGCGATCAGCCGTCACGCGCAGCTCGCCTTCGGGGCCGCTCAACATGACGGTGTGCGCGTCTTCAAAGCGGGCGCGGGCATTGATGACGCGGGCGCGCTCCAGGCCATCAAGCTTGGCGAAGTTGGCGGCGCGCAGCTTGGGAATGAGGCCGTTTTTGGCCTGCATGGCGGCGCCGAACACGGCGGCCTTGTCGGCTTCCAGCGCGCGGCGTTCGCCCTCGGCAATGAGTTTTTTGGAAGGGATGCAGCCCACATTGATGCAGGTGCCGCCGTACATCTGGGCAGATGCCTCGGCCAGGAGAACGTTTTGCCCGTGCTGGGCCAAATCAGCGGCCAGCGTTTTGCCAGCCTTGCCAAAGCCGATAACGAGATTGGGTGTGTGCAGGGTTTGCATGAAGCGCCTTTTTGAAAAAAGCTTTCGCCAAATAAAAGAAGAAATGAAGGAGAAAACGCTGCTTTTTCTAGCTGCCGCCATGCAGCCCGGCCTGTGCAGGAGCCGAAACAGGCGCGGCGGCAGAAGCCGGGGCAGGCTTTTTGGCGGCCAGCTGGTCAAGAAGCCGCTTATTGACGCTGTGCACGGCTTCGAGTTCCTGCTTCATGGCCTTGGTCACCTGCATGAGCGCGGACAGCTTGCGGTTGGATTCGCGCAAATGCTCCGCCATGCGCTGCGAGAGCGTCATCAGCAAATGCACAGCCACCTTGGGCTGCTCTTGCGTGAGCTGCAAAAGCGTGTCGCGCGTGAGCACGGCCAGCGCCAGGTCTGTGGCGGCTATGCAGGTGGCCGAGCGGGGCACATCGGCAATGAAGCCCATCTCGCCAATCAGGCTGCCGGGGCCAAGAATGGTGACGACCACGCTTTCGTCAGAGGCGGAGGCGCTTTCCACGGTAACTTCGCCATCAACCACCAAGGCCATGAAGCCGCTACCCGCAGCTTCGCCCTCGCGAATCAGCACTTCGCCCGCATTGACCAACTGCGGATGCATGTAGCCCACGATCAGGCGCGCCTCAGCCAGGCTCAATCCCAGCCGCGCGCCGCCCGATACCAGCAGCTGCGCGGCTCTTTCCTGCGCGGAATCACTCATCATCCCAGCCTCCAAAACCTGAAAACCTGTTCACAACCCATCCTGATCCGCCCCTGGGCCACGCACGGACAAACGGTGAACAGGTTCTAGCACAGGCCATATCCGCCAACGCGGCGCATGCCAGACGAAATCAGAAACGCCGCCAGCGGCCAAGGCGCAAGGGCTTTTCCCGCTCCCATGATGCATGGCAAATTTTCTTTAACCAGCGGGCATGTATTTTCCGATAAATCGAATTATTTTCCCAAAGCGTTCTTCATGAATCATGAGCGGCAAGACATGCTTGCCGCATTCTCCCGCAAAACACCTGTCCCGATCATTTTACGCCTGCGCGAAAAAATAGCTTGCAGATCCCCAAACGGCGGCTCATGGCGTTCGTCTTAAACAAAATTCTTGCGCCAAACTCACCCACTGGACAAGCATATTTCGTTCACAAATAAAAAGCCCCGCATAAAATGCGGGGCCTTATCGTTTATATAAGCCATTTGGCATCGAATCTTGATCTGTTCACATTAACGCAAGGATTGAGTCGCACGCACCGAATGAAAAGACTCCATCGAACAGCGCGCATTATTTGATTGATATCGACGCCTGGCTTATTTTCAAACAGAATCAACGTTTTTGACGGTACTTGCGCAGGGCCGCAATTTCAGCGGCCAATACCGCCAACTCGGATGTGGCGCGGGCCATATCGATTTCGCTCTTGGCATTGCGCAGGTTTTCTTCCGCTTCTTTTTTGGCGGCCTGGACTTTTTTGTCGTCCAGGTCTTTTCCGCGAATGGCCGTGTCGGACAGCACCGTCACGCGATCGGGCTGCACTTCCAGAATGCCGCCTGCCACGAAAATGAATTCTTCCCCTTTGCTGGTGTGAATGCGCACCGACCCCGGCCGGATGCGGCTGATCAACGGCGTATGACGGGGATAGATGCCCAGCTCTCCCAATTCGCCCGGTAGCGCCACGAAAGTAGCCGTGCCGGAAAAGATGGACTCTTCCGCGCTGACCACATCGACATGAAAGGTTTCAGCCATGCTTGCTCCTGTGCTGGGGCGCGGGCCATATGACCGCAAGCCAGGGCTTTGCCCTTTCTTGCGCCACGCACCCGCGCCAGTCGCTGGATTTCCGGCAGGAAATCAGATCTTCTGGGCCTTTTCCATCGCCTCGTCAATCGTGCCAACCATGTAGAACGCCTGCTCAGGCAGATGGTCGCACTCGCCATTGACGATCATTTTGAAGCCGCGAATGGTTTCTTTCAGCGGCACATATTTGCCGGGCGATCCCGTGAACACTTCCGCCACGTGGAATGGCTGAGACAAAAAGCGCTGAATCTTGCGGGCGCGGGCCACGGCCAGCTTGTCTTCAGGGCTGAGTTCGTCCATGCCCAAAATGGCAATGATGTCGCGCAGCTCCTTGTAGCGTTGCAGTGTGCCCTGCACCTGGCGCGCCACGTTGTAATGCTCTTCGCCCACAACAAGCGGATCCAGCTGGCGGCTGGTGGAATCCAGCGGATCAACTGCGGGGTAAATGCCCAGCGCGGCAATGTCGCGCGACAGCACCACCGTGGAATCCAGGTGAGCGAACGTGGTGGCGGGCGACGGGTCGGTCAAGTCGTCAGCGGGCACATACACCGCCTGGATGGACGTGATGGACCCCACTTTGGTGGAGGTGATGCGCTCTTGCAGGCGCCCCATTTCTTCGGCCAGTGTGGGCTGATAGCCCACGGCGGAAGGCATGCGGCCCAACAGGGCGGACACTTCCGTTCCCGCCAGGGTGTAGCGGTAGATGTTGTCCACGAAAAACAGCACGTCACGCCCTTCGTCGCGGAAGGATTCGGCAATGGTCAGCCCTGTCAGCGCCACGCGCAGGCGGTTGCCGGGCGGCTCATTCATCTGGCCGTACACCATCGAAACCTTGGATTCGCCCAGGTTCTGCTGATTGACCACGCCCGCGTCGGACATTTCGTGATAGAAGTCATTGCCTTCGCGGGTGCGTTCGCCCACGCCAGCAAACACCGACAAGCCGGAGTGCGCCTTGGCAATGTTGTTGATGAGTTCCATCATGTTCACGGTTTTGCCCACGCCCGCACCGCCGAACAAGCCCACCTTGCCACCCTTGGCAAAGGGGCAAACCAAGTCAATCACCTTGATGCCCGTTTCCAGCACTTCCTGTGAAGGCGAAAGCTCGTCATAGGCAGGCGCCTTGCGGTGAATGGAGGCCGTCATCGTCTGTTCGATGGGGCCTCGCTCGTCGATGGGATTGCCCAGCACATCCATGATGCGGCCCAGCGTGGCTTTGCCTACAGGCACCGTAATGGGGTGGCTGGTATTGCTAACCACCATGCCACGGCGCAGGCCGTCAGACGATCCCAGCGCGATGGTGCGGACGATGCCGTCACCCAGCTGCTGCTGAACTTCAAGCGTCAGCGCAGAACCCTCCATCTTGAGGGCGTCATACACCTTGGGCATGTGCGTGCGCGGAAACTCGACGTCCACGACAGCACCGATGCACTGAACAATTTTTCCTTGAACTTGGGCCATATTTGCTCCAATACTGAATTTCTTTATATAGATGCGGTACGGGGCTTTCCCGAAATCAAACGGCTGCTGCGCCTGCCACGATTTCCGTCAGCTCGGTCGTAATGGCCGCCTGGCGCGTCTTGTTGTAGACCAGCTTCAATTCATTGATGACATTGCCCGCGTTGTCTGTTGCCGCTTTCATGGCGACCATGCGGGCGGACTGCTCGGACGCCATGTTTTCAGCGACGGATTGATAAACCAGCGCCTCAACGTAGCGAACGAGCAGATCGTCAATCACGGACTGGGCATCAGGCTCGTAGATGTAATCCCAATTGATATTGCGCACATTGCTGTCGCGCGCCTGCTGCTGCATTCGTTCGGCTGACAGGGGCAGCAATTGCTCAACCACCGCTTCCTGCTTCATGGTATTAATGAAGCGCGTATAGGCAATATGGACCGCCTGCAATTCACCCGCTGCGTACTGATCCAACAGCACTTTTACTGGGCCAATAAGCTTCTCGAGATGAGGCGTATCACCCAGTTGAGTAACCTGCGCCACCACAGGCGCCCCAATGCGATTTAGAAAGCCCAGGCCTTTATTGCCAATAGCCACGGCTTGCGCAGCAACGCCCTCACTTTGAAGCTCGCGCAGCTTGCCCGTGATCAGACGCATGACATTGGTATTCAGACCGCCGCACAACCCTTTGTCAGTCGTGACAACGATCAGCCCCACAGCGGAAGCCTTATTGATTTGCATGAAAGGGTGCACATAGTCTGGATGCGCCTGCCCCAGATTAATGGCTATATTGCGCACCTTCTCCGCGTAAGGGCGCGCCGCACGCATGCGGTCCTGCGCTTTGCGCATCTTGCTGGCGGCCACCATTTCCATGGCCTTGGTGATCTTTTTGGTGTTTTCCACCGATTTGATCTTGCCGCGTATTTCCTTGCCAACTGCCATTGCTGCTTCCTTGTATCAGGCCCAGCCTGGTCAGGCAAAGGTTTTCTTGAACGCCTGAATGGCCGCACTCAATTCGGCTTCTGCATCAATGCACAGCTTCTTGAACGCCTTTTTCTCGTCGCTATCGGAGTCTTTGGCGGGTTTGGCATCCCACTTCGCTCCGTTCTTTTCGATGGTTTCAAGCAATGCAGTATGCTTATCTTTCAGATAAGCGTGCAAGCCACTTTCAAACGCCAATACCTTCTTGACATCCACATCGTCCATGAAATTATTGTTCACGGCGAAAAGAGATGCTCCCATCAGACTGATAGGCAGAGGGCTATATTGGGGCTGCTTGAGCAATTCCGTCACCCGTGCACCACGATCCAACTGCTTGCGAGTCGCCTCGTCCAGGTCAGAGGCAAACTGGGCAAATGCCGCCAATTCGCGATATTGCGCCAGATTGGTGCGGATACCGCCCGACAAACCTTTAATCCAGTTGGTTTGCGCCGCGCCACCCACACGAGAAACGGAGATACCCGCATTGATGGCGGGACGGATGCCAGCGTTGAACAAATTAGTTTCAAGGAAAATTTGTCCATCCGTGATCGAAATCACGTTTGTCGGAACAAAGGCAGACACGTCACCCGCCTGCGTTTCAATAATGGGCAAAGCAGTCAGAGACCCCGTTTTGCCTTTCACTTCCCCTTTAGTGAAAGCCTCAACATAGTCCGCATTCACACGGGCTGCGCGCTCCAGCAAACGGCTATGCAGATAGAACACATCGCCCGGGAAGGCCTCGCGCCCAGGCGGGCGGCGCAACAAGAGGGAAACCTGACGATAAGCCACGGCCTGCTTGGACAAATCGTCATAAACAATCAGCGCATCCTGTCCGCGATCGCGGAAATACTCGCCCATGGTGCAGCCGGAATAAGCGGCCACATACTGCATGGCGGCAGATTCAGAAGCTGACGCTGCCACCACGATGGTGTATTCCATGGCTCCGGCCTGTTCAAGCGCGCGCACCACATTCTTGATGCTGGACGCCTTTTGCCCAATCGCCACATACACGCAGGTCATATTCTGACCTTTCTGATTGATGATGGCATCAATGGCTACGGCCGTTTTACCAGTCTGGCGGTCGCCAATAATCAGTTCGCGCTGACCGCGTCCCACAGGCACCATGGAATCAATCGCTTTCAAGCCAGATTGAACAGGCTGACTGACGCTCTGACGCGCAATCACGCCAGGAGCCACTTTTTCAATAACGTCCGTCAATTTGGCGTCGATTGGACCTTTACCGTCAATTGGCTGCCCCAGCGCATTGACCACGCGTCCAATCAATTCAGGTCCCACAGGCACTTCCAGAATGCGTCCCGTGCATTTGACGGTATCACCCTCCGAAATATGTTCATAGCCCCCCAAAATCACGGCACCAACGGAATCACGTTCCAGATTCAGCGCCAAGCCAAAAGTGGCTTGGCCATCAGGCGCCACGGGAAACTCCAGCATCTCGCCCTGCATGGCATCGGAGAGGCCATGAATGCGAACAATGCCATCAGTGACAGAGACTACTGTGCCTTGGTTGCGAATTTCGGAGCCAACGCCCAGCCCTTCAATACGGCTTTTGATAAGTTCAGAAATTTCGGCTGGATTGAGCTGCATGACTCTTTCCTTTGTTCATTGGGTTATCGGTCCGCTTGCGCCGTCAGGCGGAAAGGGCCATCTTCATTTGCTGCAAGCGTGCGCGCACTGAGGTGTCAAGCACTTCGTCGCCCACCTTGACTCGGATGCCGCCAATCAAATCCGGCATTTGCTCCACTCGTAGCCGCAATTGGCAGCCAAAGCGTTTTTCGAGTGTTAATTTGAGCGCCTTCAAATCCGGCTCGGCAATAGGAAATGCGCTGTAAACAACTGCATCGACCTCTCCCGTCACACTGCTAATCAGCGCACGGAACTGTCGCGCCACTTCCGGCAGCGCTGCCAAGCGCTCGTTGTCAATGACCACGCGCAGAAAATTTGCTCCGCGCTCAGGCAAGGCTTTGGGAAGCAACCCCGACACAAGCTGAAAAACCTGCTGCGCATCAACACGCGGATCAGCCGCGAACTTAAGCAGCTGATCATCAGATGCAACGGCAGCCAATGCATCAAGCCACTCCTGAGCCGCAGACAAATCTGACCGCTCCGCCTGAAACAACGCTTCCGCATACGGACGCGCAATAGTGGCTAGTTCAGCCATGAGCACTCCTCGCTTTTCAGATCACAGCTCAGCCTTCAGGCGATTCAACAAATCCGCATGAACGCTGGCATTCACCTCTTTGCGCAGGATTTGCTCCGCCCCCTTGACTGCCAATGCGGCCACATCTTCCCGCAAAGCCTCGCGCACACGGACGGCCTGTTGCTCGGCTTCAGCTTTGGCGGCAGCTAGGATTTTGTTGCTTTCTTCTGCCGCCCTGGCTTTGGCCTCTTCTATGATGGCTTGCGCCCGGCGATCGGCATCTGCCAAGCGTTGCGTCGTTTCATTGCGCGAGGCAGCCAGCTCTTTCTCGACACGTTGATTGGCGGCAGCCAACTCGGTTTTTGCCTTATCGGCGGCGGCCAGTCCGTCGGCAATTTTCTGGGCACGTTCGTCCAGCGCTTTTGTGATCGGCGGCCACACGAACTTCATCGTGAACCAAACCAAGATCGCAAAAACAACGGCCTGCAGAAACAGGGTCGCGTTGATATTCACGGTTCAACTCCTTTCATCCCGGAAAGGGAGAACCGGTCAAGCGGCGATCTGGAAAGGATTGGCAAATGCGAACAACAGGGCAACAGCGACGCCAATCAGAAAAGCGGCGTCAATCAGCCCTGCCAAAATGAACATTTTGGTTTGCAGCTCATTCATCAGTTCAGGCTGACGGGCAGAGGATTCAAGAAACTTGCCGCCCATGAGCGCAATACCAATAGAGGCGCCAATGGCGCCCAGGCCCACAATAAATCCACAAGCCAAAGCGACGAGACCGAGAATGTTTTCCATGATTACTCCTGATAAGAAAAGGAAAAAGAAAAAGGAAATCGTTGAGAATCAGTGCGAGTCGTGCGCCTGCCCCACATAAATTAACGTCAGCATCATGAAGATGAACGCCTGCAGGGTAATCACCAAAATATGAAAGATAGCCCAAGCGGAACCGGCAATCACGTGCCCGACCGCCAGCCAGAAACCACCGGAAACGGGATTGAACTGCCACGCCCACGCACCGCCCATCAAAGCCACCAGCATGAACACCAGTTCGCCCGCGAACATATTGCCAAACAGCCGCATGCCATGCGAAACCGTCTTGGCGATGAATTCGATAATCTGCATCACAAAGTTGATTGGATACAAAAATACCTTGTCGCCAAACGGCGCTGCTACCAGCTCATGCGCCCAGCCGCCCACGCCCTTGATTTTTACGTTATAGAACAGGCAAACAAGAAGAACGCTGACTGACAGACCCAGGGTGGTTGAAAGATCGGCTGTTGGAACGACGCGCATGTAATCCTTGTAACCCATCGCCGGGCCTGCCGAATGCCACATGGCGGGAATCCAGTCAACTGGCAGCATATCCATGGCATTCATCATGAAAATCCAGATAAACACGGTAAGCGCCAGAGGAGAAACCAGTTTACGGCTCTTGGCATTATGAATCACGCCTTTCGCCTGATTCTCAACCATTTCAGCCAGTATTTCGACAGCCGCCTGAAAGCGGCCCGGAACACCGGAAGTAGCCCTTCGCGCCCCCAGCCACAACAGCCAGCAACCGAGTGCGCCACAAACAACAGACCAAATCAGCGAATCGACATTGAAGAGGCTGAAATCGACAATGCTCTTTTGCGAGGCGGCCTCAAAAGAGAAATTGCTTTGCAGATGATGCAAGTGATGCTGGATGTATTGTCCAGCTGATGGCGCGTGCCCAACAGTTTCAGAAGCCATGTTGATCCGTCACAAACCTTGTTTTCTCATGTCCTTTAAGACATCGCTTTCCGGCGCGCCGACTGCCACCAAAGAGATAACCAGTACGACTTGATCACCAGCACAAAACCAGCCAGCAGCGCCAGCCAGTCAAGTTGCGATCCCAGCAGCCGGGGCGCCATGCACAACATGGCTACCGTTAGCGCAATCTTGGCACCTTCCCAGACAAAAAGACGAAGAAGCGACACGCCCGCCAGCGGGGTCTGCGGCCGCCACAGGCCCGTTGTGCCAAAGGCGAACAGCGCCGCTGGCAACACTACCGCCGCACTGCCGTATGCGACTGATCCAGCCGCACTGCGCGATTGTGTCAGCGCCCAGACCAACAAGCTCACAAACGCGCTGACAGTCATCTGCATCAGCAGCGTGCCTGTCAGCGACAGAGACCGATGGTTCTTGCGCCATTGCTGCGCCTGTTGGGCAGTCAATGGGGGCGGTGTTGTCTCGACTCCATCCTCATCAGGAAAACTTGCGAATTCCACTTCAGACGACGCCTGCGCGGCACATTCAGCCATCTCAACGTCTCCTTCAAGGTTTTCGCAAACTTTTGCAATTATATGGACAATCTTTTGCCCTTCCGCCTCCTTTTGAACCCTTATTCAAAGCAGCAGATGGGGCGCGCTTCTGCTTCTTTCTTTTAATTAGGCCAAGGACCGTCACCCAGGCGCAGATTGGTCTGCACGGGCGCATCGGGGTCAATCAGGGGCTGCGGGCGCGGGCCGGGGCGGGCCATCGCAGCGACCGGGCTGCTTTGGGTTTCGTCGCGTTCGCAGAAAACGGGAGCGGGAATGCCTGTGTAATGCAGCGCCACCAAGCGTTTGTGCAACCCCAGGCCGAATTCGGCCCGTAGCGTTTCATCGGCATACTGCAGCGCGCCGCCATCGGCATCCACACCGGCCTGGCGCTCCAGCACGACAAAGCCGCGCAGCCCCTCCACAATGGCCATGTCCTGATACAGGCGGGCCTCAAATTGCAGCTCGTACGGACAGTGGTAGCGCAAACGCGGTGCATCGAGCATGGCGGCACATCCTGGCAGCGCAGCAGCTATCAGAACCATAGCTGCACGGGCTGTATTGACGGGGACTTGCGGCATTTTTTAATCTGATCCGCAACCCCGCTTCACCGGGGCCAAAGCGCCCACATGCGCAGCGGCTGCTTCAGCCGTCCGGCCAATGCACCCGCTTCCTCGCCCCAGCCTGCAAAGTAGTCGGCCCGAACCGCGCCCGTAATGGCGCTGCCCGTGTCTTGCGCCAGCACCAGCCGGTTGAGCTGCGCCTGCGGCCCCGAACTGGAAATCCACACGGGCGTGCCATAAGGAATGCTTTGCGGATCCACGGCGATGGAGCGCCCGGGTGTCAGCGGCACGCCTTGCGCGCCGCGCGGACCAAAGTTCGCATCCAGCTCGCTCATGGCTTCCTCGCGAAAAAAAGTCACGCGCGGATTGCTCCACAGCATCTCCTGCTGGCGATGCGGGTTCTGCGCCGCCCATGCCTTGATGCCCGGCCAGGTCGCGTCTGACACTGCTCCTTGGTCCAGCAACCAGCGGCCCACGCTCTTGTAAGGATGACCGTTCGTGGCAGCGTAGGCCAGCCGCACCAGCCGCTGGCTGCCATCTGGCTCGCTCACCACGGCCCGGCCCGATCCTTGTATTTGCAGCATCAGCGCATCCACCGGATCGGCCAGCCACATCAGCTCCTGCCCGGCCAGCGCCGCGCGCGCCTGCGGCAGCTGCTCCATCTGCTGGCGCGAATACCACGGCCCGCGCGCGCTCACGCCTGGCGGCGGGCGATGCAGCGGCACGGCAAAACCCGGGCGCTGCACGCGCGAAGCTCGCACCACCGGCTCAAAGTAGCTCGTCAGCAGACCCTCGCTGCTCGCACTGGCAAGCGCCTCCACGCGATAGGGCCGCAGCCGCGCGCGCATCCATTGCTGCTGCTCCTGCGGCGTCGCCAGTGTCAGGCGGCGCACTTCATCGCAAAGCGGCGCAAAAACTGGGCCAGGGCGCTCGCAGCTTTGCAGCCATGCATACCAGGCTTGATTGGTATCGTCTTGCTCAAAGCCGGGCAGCTCGGCCCAGCGCACCGGCGTCCAGCGGCTGCGCGCGCGAATCATGGGCGGCGGCAGCGGGGCTGAATCCGCAGGGTCATACGCCATAGGCGGCAACGGCGGCGCCAGCTCGCTTTCATCAGGATGAGGGACGCTGGCACAGCCAGCCAGCCACGCGGCCAGCGCCAGCATCATCAGCCAGGCGCTGAAATGGGTTGTTTGAGGCATGGGGCGCGATTGTGCGCAAAGGCATGCACGGCGGCGTTTCTTGCTGCAACGCGCTCAGAAATCGCCCTCAAACACAAAGCCCCGCCGGCAAAGTTGGCTCATCCATTCAATCAAGCGGTCTGGCATGGCAGGCCATGCGCGCCAATGTGGCGCAGCTGCTAGATCTACGAGTGTGTTATCCGTCAGCCGCGCTTACCGGCGCGCCGTGAACAAGGTTTTCACATGCGGCCAAAGGCCCAGCCGGTGGCGGCGGGCGCGCCTTCCACCTGATCGAGCAGGCGCAGCAGCGGAGTCAGTTCGGCGTAGCGGCCAGCGGTGTGGCGGATGTAGGCCAGAAAGCGCGGGGCGTCGGCCAAGTATTGGGGCTTGCCGTCGCGCAAGGTGAGGCGCGCGAAGATGCCAGCCACTTTCAGATGGCGCTGCAAGCCCATCCACTCCACGGCGCGCCAGAAGCTGGCGAAATCGGCGTGCCAGTCTTCAAAGTCCATCAGGCCGGCCTTGCGCGCCTGTTCCCAGTAGCGGATGGTGATGTCGAGCACGAATTCTTCATCCCAGCTCATGAAAGCGTCGCGCATGAGGCTGGCGATGTCGTAGGTGACCGGGCCGCAGACGGCATCCTGAAAGTCCAGCACGCCCAGCGGGCCGCCGGCCTGCGCGGGGAGCATGAGGTTGCGGGGCATGTAGTCACGGTGCACAAAGACTTGCGGTGCTGCAAGGTTGCGGGCGGTGATGAGGCTGAAGATGCCATCCAGCGTCTGGCGCATGGCGCCGTCCACGGCCACGCCCTTGTGCCGGGCCAGATACCACTCGGGAAAGAGTTCCAGCTCGCGCCGCAGCAAAGCCGCGTCATACGGCGGCAGCGCGCCGGGGCGGCTGGCGGCCTGCCAGCGGATGAGGCTTTCAACGGCGGCCATGAACAGCGGGCGGGCGGCGTCCGCGCGGGTTTCGGGCGGGGTGGCCTCCAGCGCCTGAAGCATGGTTTGCGCGCCCAGGTCAGTCAGCAGCATGAAGCCGTCTTCCTGCGCCCAGTCCAGCACGCGGGGCACGTGCAGGCCCGCCGCCTGCATGAGCGCGGCCACGTGTACGAAGGGAGCGCAGTTTTCATGCGCAGGCGGCGCGTCCATCACGATGAAAGAGCCTCCGCCTGCCGCATCCACGCGCAGATAGCGGCGAAAACTGGCATCCGATGAAGCCAGACGCGCGGAAGCGGGCAGCAGGCCGTGGGCCGGGGCCACGCGGGCCAGCCAGGCGTCAAAAGCGGCATGGCGGGCGGCGTCAGGCCACGCAACGGCGGGCGGAGAAACGGAATCGGCAGTCATGGAGCGGACGGTGCAAGAAAAGAAAGAAAAAAGGAGAAAGCGGGGCGGCCACGTGACAGCGTTGAAAGCGTTGAAAAGGTGCGAAACGGAGAAAAACGCCGTGAAAGGCAAGCCGGGAAACCGGCAGGCGGCCGGAAAGGGGGACGGGCAAAAGCAGGCCAAAGAGGAGCCCAAAGGGTGCTCATGGATAATTCAAATTCATTCTACGAACGCTGCGCTGCCCGCCCCGGGCGGCTTTTTCCTGCCCCCGCCGTGCCGAAAGCGCCCCTTCCTTCTTTTCTTCATGCCGCTTCACGCCTTGCGCCGCTGGCTTGCGCCGCTTTTTTCTGTGCGGCGGCGGCTGCGCAAGGCTCTAAAAGCAGCGCGCCGCTGGCCCTGCGCGCCACGCCGCAATTACGCGAAGCCCTGCCGCCCAGCGGCGCGGCGCTGCCCGTGGCGGTGCGCGCTGATGCGTTCACAGGGCAAAGCCGCCAGCGCGTGACTTTGCAGGGCAACGCCGAACTGCGCCGCCCGGACCTGACGATCAAGGCCGACTGGCTGGAATACGACCAGGTGAGCGACACCGCCCGCGCCCGGGGCCATTTGCGCATCAACCGCGCGGGCGACCGCTACACAGGCAGCGAAGGGCAGATGCAAGTGGAGGCTTTTGAGGGCCATGTTCTGGAGCCAGGCTACGAGCTGCTGGCCACGGGCGCGCACGGGCAGGCGGCGCGGCTGGACTTTCTGGATCAGGACCGCTTCACCGTGCAGCAGGGCGACTACACCACCTGCCAGCGCGGCGGCCCCGATTGGGCGCCCGACTGGCTGCTGCGCGCTGACGTGCTGGAGATCGACCAGGAAGAAGAGATGGGCCACGCAAAAGGCGCGGTGCTGCGCTTCAAGGGCGTGCCGCTGCTGCCGCTGCCTTCCATGAGCTTCGCGCTGGGCAGCCAGCGCAAATCAGGCTGGCTGCCGCCCACCGTGGGGCTGGACAGCACGTCGGGCCTGAACCTGATGGTTCCCTACTACTGGAACATCGCCCCCAACCGTGACGCCACCGTCACCCCCGCGCTGATGAGCAAGCGCGGGCTGGATTTGGCCGGGCAGTTCCGCTACCTGGAAAGCGACTACGCGGGCGAAATCAATGCCAATGTGCTGCCCAATGACCGCCTGCGCGGCCGCACGCGCTGGGGCCTGTTCACGCGTCACAGCGGCACGCTGCGCGCGCCATTGGCCGCAGGCGGGCCTATCGGGCTGTACATGAACATCAACCGCGTGAGCGACAACGATTTCTGGCGCGACTTCACGCACCGCGGCGTGTCGCTTTCCACGCGCCTGCTGGCCACCGACGGGGGGCTGAGCTGGTCGCGCGGCCATTTTTCACTCACCGCCCGCGCCCTGAAGTGGCAGACGCTGCAAGACGCCGACTCGCCCATCGTCCCCCCTTACGACCGCCTGCCGCAGCTGGCCGCCCGCTGGGCGCGCACCAGCGACGCCGGGGCGCTGGACTACTCCGTGGAAGCCGACTTCACCCGCTTTCGCGCGCTGGCCCATCTCACCGGCCAGCCCAATGCCAGCCGCGCCTACATTCACGCGCAGGCGGCCCGGCCCTGGACGGCGGCCTGGGGCTTTTTCACCCCCCGGCTGCAAGTGCACGCCACCAGCTACCAGTTTGACGGCGCGCTGGGCAATGGCCGCCGCAGCGCCAGCCGGGCGCTGCCCACCGCCAGCCTGGACGGCGGCCTCATCTTCGAGCGCCGCGCCAGCTACTTTGGCCGCGCCTTCCGCCAGACGCTGGAGCCGAGGCTGATGTACGTCTACACCCCGTTTCGCGATCAGAGCCATTTGCCCAATTACGACTCGGGCCTGTACGACTTCAACTTCGCCACCATCTGGGCCGCCAACGCCTTTGCGGGCCATGACCGCGTGGTGGACAACAACCTGGTCACCTTTGGCCTCACCAGCCGCCTGCTGGCCGCTGACAGCGGCGCCGAAACCGTGCGCCTGGCCGTGGCGCAGCGCTACCGCTTCGCGCCTCAGCGCGTTACCCTGCCCCACGGCACAGGCACCAACAAGGGCCTGTCTGACGTGATGCTGGGCGCCAGCACCCGCTGGCAGACCGATGGCGGCGCGCGCTGGATTTTTGACGCCGTGGCGCAATACAACCTCGACAAGCACGAATCCACCCGCACCACCGTCTCGGCCCGCTACACGCCTGGCGAATACCGCACCGTCAACGTGGCCTGGCGGCGCGAGCGCGATCTCGGCTCCCAGCAAATTGACCTGGGCTGGCAATGGCCGCTGGACCGCATCTGGCAGCACGAAAGCTGGCGCGGCCAGACCAGCGCCGCCAGCGGCTGCAACACGGGCCGCTGGTACGGCGTGGGCCGCATGAACTACAGCGTGCCCGACCGCAAGCTGGTCGATGCCGTGCTCGGCGTGGAGTACGCCGCCGGCTGCTGGATAGGCCGCGTGGTCATGAGCCGCCTGCAAACCAACACCACATCGGCCACCAAGAGCCTGATGTTCCAGCTCGAATTCACCGGGCTGGCGCGCATCGGCAACAACAACCCGCTGCAAACCCTGCGCAACAACATACCTGGCTACCAGACCTTGCGCGACGAAACCGTCACCCCCAGCCGCTTTACACGCTATGACTAACTCCTTCCTGCGCCGCCGCCCCCAGCGGGCGGCCCTCGCTGCCGCCTTGCTGGCCCTGCCCCTGCTGGCCCTGCCCGCCCGCGCCACTGACGCCGCCGCCGATACACAGCCCGGCAAGGCGCAGACAAACAAGCCCGCCCAAAAAGCGGCCTCAAAGCCCGCCCGGCGCGCTCCCAAGCCTGCCAAGGCCGCTGCCCCAAAACCTGCGGCCAAACCTGCCGCAAAACCGGCGACAAAACCGGTAACGAAGCCTGCCGCAAAACCGGCTGCGGCAAAGCCCGCCGCGCCCGCCGCGCCCGCCGCTTCCGCAGCGCCCGAACCCGCCAGGCCTGCCGCCGCGCAACAGGCCGATTTCATCGTGGCCGTGGTCAATGACGAACCCGTCACCAACAACGAGCTGCGCGGCCGCATGGCCCGCGCCGAGCGCCAGCTCCGGTCTCGCGGCGGCGCTGCGCCAGGCGAAGCCGAACTGCGCCGCGAAATGCTGGAGCGCCTCATCGCCGAACGCGCCCAGCTTCAGTACGCCAAGGAAACCGGGCTGGAAGTGGACGAAGGCGCGCTCAAGCAGGCCGAGCTGTCCATCGCCCGCCAGAACCAGCTGCCCGACGTGGCCGCCCTGCACCGCCAGCTCGCGCAGGAAGGCATCGCCGTCAAGGACTTTCAAAACAGCGTGCGCGAACAAGTGCTGCTGGCACGCCTGCGCGAGCGCGAAATCGAGCCGCGCGTGCGTGTGACCGACAAGGAAGTCGATGCCTACATTCAGGAACAAACCGGCCAGAAAGCCACGCCGCAGCAGGCCCTGAACCTGGCCATGATCCTCGTAGCCGTGCCCGAAAACGCCAGCGCCGAAGAAACGGCCCGCCTGCAAAAGCGCGCCGAAGAAGTGGCCCGCCGCGCCCGCTCGGGCGAAGACTTCGCGGCCCTGGCGCGCGAGTTTTCCGACGCCAACAACCGGGGCAGCGACGGCGGCGTGCTCGGCCTGCGCGATGAAGACCGCTACCCCGCCCTGTTCGTGGACAGCGTGCGCCGCGCCCGCGTAGGCGACATCGCCGGCCCCGTGCGCTCCGGCGCGGGCTTTCACATCCTCAAGCTGCTGGAGCGCAAGCGCAGCGAAACCCTGCCGGAAGTGACCATTCCCCAGACCCGTGCGCGCCACATCCTGCTGCAAACCGGCCCCACGCAAAGCGAGCAGGTTGCCAAATCGCGCCTGGCCGACTTCAGGCGCCGCATCCTCTCCGGCCAGGCCAGCTTCGAGCAGCTCGCGCGCGAAAACTCGCAAGACGGCAGCGCCGCCGAAGGCGGCGACCTCGGCTGGGCCACGCCCGGCCAGTACGTGCCCGAATTCGAGCAGGCCATGAACAACCTTGACGTGGGCAGCATCAGCGAGCCTGTCGTCAGCCGCTTTGGCGTGCACCTGATCAAAGTGGAAGACCGCCGCCAGGCATCGCTGTCTGCCGCCGAGCAGCGCCAGCTGGCCCGCAACGTGCTGCGCGAGCGCAAGGCCGAAGAAGCCTTCGACACCTGGGCGCGCGAAGTGCGCGGCCGCGCCTACGTGGAATACCGCGAGGCCCCGCGCTGAAAGCCGCTTCCAGGGGCTGCATTTCGCTCCTTTATCAATAGCGTGAGGTCCTACTGGAATGGGCGCAGAAGCTGTTTCTGATGCCTCTGAATTTGCTCCTCTTTCTGAATCCATTCGCCCGAGCGCCAGACTGGCGCTTTGCCTGAACAGCTTCTCAGCGGGCCGCCCCGGCGCGGCCCGCGCTTTTGGCGCAGGCCCGAAGCCGCCCGCCCCATGACCCGCGTCCCATCGCCCACGTCCAATCACTGAAATACCCCAAATGCCCGCGACTGCCTTCCTGCCCCTTCTGCCCGGCCAGATCATTGAAGGCCGCCCCGCCACGCTCGGCGTGCTCGGCGGCGGCCAGCTGGGCCGCATGTTCGTGCGCGCCGCGCAGGCACTCGGCTTTGAAACCGTGGTGCTCGACCCTGACCCCGCCAGCCCCGCCGGGCGCTCCTGCCACCACTTCATTCAGGCTGCTTACGAAGACGCAGAGGCCCTGCGCGAAATGGCGCGCCTGGCCCACGCCATCACCACCGAATTTGAAAACGTGCCTGCCGCCTCCTTGCGCGAGCTGGCCCGCCTGCGCCCCGTCACCCCGTCGGCGGACACCGTTGCCATCGCGCAAGACCGCATCCGTGAAAAAGCCTGCTTCGCCCAATGCGCCGCGCAAAGCGGCGTGCCCCCTGCGCCCCACGCCGTGATCGAAACAGAGGCTGACCTGGCTGCCGTTGCTGAAAACCTGCTGCCCGGCGTGCTCAAAACCGCCCGCCTGGGCTACGACGGCAAAGGCCAGGCGCGCGTGGGCACGCGCCAAGAGCTGGCCGACGCCTGGCACGGCATGGGCCGCCGCGCCTGCGTGCTTGAAAAACGCCTGCCGCTGGCGGCCGAATGCTCCGTTATCGTCGCGCGCGGGCGCGACGGCCAGACGGTCTCCCTGCCCGTGCAGCGCAACCTGCACCGCAACGGCATCCTCGCCGTCTCCGAAATCCACGAAGGCAACATCCCCTCTCCGCTGGCCGCCCAGGCGCAGGCCGCCACCTGCCGCCTGGCCCACGAGCTGGGCTACGTGGGCGTGCTCTGCGTCGAATACTTCGTGCTGGAGGACGGCTCGCTCATCGTCAATGAAATGGCGCCGCGCCCGCACAACAGCGGCCACTACAGCATCGACGCCTGCGACCTCTCCCAGTTCGAGCTGCAAGCGCGCGCCCTGGCCGGCCTGCCCCTGCCCGCACCGCGCCAGCACAGCCCCGCCATCATGCTCAACCTGCTGGGCGATCTCTGGCTCGACGCCGCCGGCCAGCCGCGCCAGCCCCCCTGGCGCCAAATCCTGGCCCTGCCCGGCGCCCACCTGCACCTCTACGGCAAAACCGAAGCGCGCCCCGGTCGCAAGATGGGCCACCTCACCTTCACCGGCCCCACCCCCCAAGCCGCCCGCGCCAACGCCCAGACCGCCGCTGCCCTGCTGGGCATCGAGGCTTTCTGAAAGCCTGCTTGCAGTCTGTCCGTGAGGGGCCAAGGCAGGATGCGCCGCAAGGCGCAAGCCATTCGGGGCTGCGCCGTTCGCACGCAAGACGGGTAGCTGAAACGCCGGGCTGAATGCTGAATGCTGAATGCTGAATGCTGAATGCACGGCATTATTCAGCTCCTTTATCGATAGCAATATGTCCTAGAAGATATTGCGCGAGACGGCATTTTCACCCTCCCGAATCCGCTCCTGTTTTTGATGCTTCCTGGCGAGCGAGGCTGGTGCCGCCTTCGTTTTGCGGGCAGTCCGCTTTTTATTCTTGCGCTTCAGGCGCGAAGCGCGGGTCGGCGGGAGCGTCGCCGCATTCGGCCTGCTGCGCGCCGCGAATGTGTTCGTAGATGGCGTGAATCAGAGGCTGGCAGCCTTCGCGCGTGAGGGCGGAAATTTCGTAAACCGGGCCTTTCCAGCGCAGGCGGCGCACAAAGTCCTGCACGCGGGCCGCGCGCTCTTGTGGCGGCACCATGTCCAGCTTGTTGAGCACCAGCCAGCGCGGTTTTTCGTACAGCGCCTGGTCGTACTTTTTCAGCTCCTGCACGATGGCGCGGGCCTGCTCCACGGGGTCGGTTTCCTCATCAAACGGGGCCAGATCGACGATGTGCAGCAAAAGCCGCGTGCGCTGCAAGTGGCGCAGAAACTGGTGGCCCAGGCCCGCGCCTTCGCTCGCGCCTTCGATGAGGCCGGGAATGTCAGCCACCACGAAACTTTGCTGCGGCCCCACGCGCACCACGCCCAGGTTGGGGTAGAGGGTGGTGAAGGGGTAGTCGGCGATCTTGGGGCGCGCGTTGCTGACGGCGGCGATGAAGGTGGATTTGCCCGCGTTGGGCATGCCCAGCAGGCCCACGTCGGCCAGCACTTTCAGCTCCAGCTTCAGGCTTTTTTGCTCGCCGGGCTTGCCGGGCGTTTTCTGGCGCGGGGCGCGGTTGATGGCGCTTTTGAAGCGCAGGTTGCCGTGGCCGCCTTCGCCGCCTTTGGCGATCATGATTTTTTCGCCGGGCCGCAAAAGCTCGTGCAGCACTTCACCCGTCTGCGCGTCGCAGATGAGGGTGCCGACGGGCATTTTCAGCGTCACGTCTTCGCCTGCCGCGCCAAAGCGGTCAGACCCCATGCCGTGCTGGCCGCGTTTGGCTTCGTGGCGGCGGGCATAGCGGTAGTCCACCAGCGTGTTCAGGTTGGCATCGGCTACGGCGTAAACGTGGCCGCCGCGCCCGCCGTCGCCGCCATCGGGGCCGCCGAATTCCTTGTATTTCTCGTGGCGGAATGACACGCAGCCATTGCCGCCATCGCCTGCCGCCACATCGATCAGGGCTTCATCAACGAATTTCATGGAAATTGCTCCGGCTGCGAAAACAAAAAAGCCCCGCAGGCAGCGCTGCGGGGCCGGGCATTGTGCCTTTGGCGAAAGCCTGAACCGGCTCTTGGAACGGGTTTTCAGGCCGCCAGGGGCGTGACCACCACGGTGTGGCGGTTCAGCGCGCCTTTGGTCACGAAAGAGACTTTGCCATCCACCAGCGCGAACAGGGTGTGGTCCTTGCCCACGCCCACATTGGCGCCCGGATGGAATTTGGTGCCGCGCTGGCGCACGATGATGGAGCCGGCGGGAATGCTTTGGCCGCCAAACACCTTCACGCCCAGCATCTTCGGTTTGGAATCGCGGCCGTTGCGTGTGGAGCCGCCGCCTTTTTTGTGTGCCATGTCTGTTTCTCCTATTGGGTCAGAAAGACTGTGTATGCCTGTTTGCCTGAAGCGCAGCTCAGGCGGCGATGGCGCCGATTTCCAGCTCGGTAAACAGCTGGCGGTGGCCCTGGCGCTTTTGATAGTGCTTGCGGCGGCGCATCTTGAAGATGCGCACTTTGTCGTGCTTGCCGTGCGCCAGCACTTTGGCCTTGACGCTCGCGCCGGCCACCAGCGGCGTGCCGAGCTTGACGGTGTCGCCGTCGAACACGGCCACCACTTGCTCCAGCACGATTTCCTGGCCAACGTCCGCAGCAATCTGTTCTACCTTGATCTTGTCGCCGGCGGCCACGCGGTATTGCTTGCCTCCGGTTTTTACGACTGCGTACATGGAAAAAATCCTCTCAGTGAAATGAAAAGCTCCGTTTGGAAAGCGCCCGTGCGGGCCAAACGGAACCGCGCATTCTATCTGCCCCGCCCGTGTTTCGCCAAACGCCTGTCGCGCAAGCAGATAATTCGCGGCCATGAGCACTCCCTACGCCTCCTTTCCCGCAGGCCGCCCGCGCCGCCTGCGCCGCGATGACTTCACCCGCCGCCTGGTGCGCGAAAACCGCTTGAGCGCCGATGACTTCATCTACCCCGTGTTTGTGCTGCAAGGCCAGGGCCGCCGCGAGGCCGTGCCCTCCATGCCCGGCGTGGAGCGCCTCTCGCTCGATTTGCTGCTGCCCGTGGCCGAGGAATGCCTGGCGCTGGGCATCCCGGCGCTGGCCCTTTTCCCCGTGATTGACGCCGGCCTGAAAGACGCGCAAGGCAGCGAAGCCGCCAACCCCGAGGGCCTCATCCCCGCCGCCGTGCGCGGCCTCAAGGCGCACTTTCCCGAGCTGGGCGTGATGACCGACGTGGCGCTAGACCCCTACACCAGCCACGGCCAGGACGGCCTGCTTGATGAAAGCGGCTACATCCTCAACGACCCCACCGTCGCCCAGCTCGTGAAGCAGGCCCTGGCACATGCCGCAGCGGGCGCGGACATCGTTGCGCCCAGCGACATGATGGATGGCCGCATCGGCGCGGTGCGCCAGGCGCTGGAAGCCGCCGGCCACGTCCACACCCGCATCATGGCCTACAGCGCCAAATACGCCAGCGCCTTCTACGGCCCTTTCCGCGATGCCGTGGGCAGCGCCGCCAGCCTGGGCAAAAGCAACAAAAAGGTCTATCAGATGGATCCGGCCAACAGCAACGAGGCGCTGCGCGAAGTGGCGCTGGACATTGCCGAAGGCGCCGACATGGTCATGGTCAAGCCCGGCCTGCCGTATCTGGACGTGCTGCGCCGCGTGAAAGACGAATTCGCCATGCCCACTTTTGCCTACCAGGTCAGCGGCGAATACGCCATGCTCAAGGCCGCCGCCCAAAACGGCTGGCTCGCGCACGACGCCGCCATGCTTGAAAGCCTGCTGGCCTTCAAGCGCGCCGGCGCCGATGGCGTGCTCACCTACTTCGCCCGCGAAGCCGCCCGGCTGCTCAAAAGCGGCGCGCCCTATTGATTCATGGCCTCCGGCCTGCCGTGGCCCGTGGACAATCCCGCGCCATGACTGCCCCCGCAACCCTGACTCTGACCCGCCCCGATGATTGGCACTTGCACGTGCGCGATGGCGCTGTGCTGCCGCTGCTGATGCGGCATGCCGCCGCGCAGTTTGGCCGCGCCATCATCATGCCCAATCTGCGCCCGCCCGTGACCACCGTCGCGCAGGCGCAGGCCTACCGCGAGCGCATCCTGCAAGCCCTGCCCGAAGGCGCGGCCTTCGAGCCGCTGATGACGCTTTATCTGACCGACAACACCCCGCCTGCGGAGATTGAGCGCGCGCGCGAAGCCGGCATACACGCCCTCAAGCTCTACCCCGCCGGCGCCACCACCAACAGCGACGCGGGCGTGACCGATCTGCGCAAGACCTGGCCCGCGCTGGAGGCCATGCAGCGCCTGGGCCTGAAGCTGCTCATGCACGGCGAAGTCACCGACCCGGCCGTGGACCTGTTTGACCGCGAGGCTGTCTTCATCGAACGCGTGCTCGCGCCGCTGCGGCGCGACTTTCCGGCGCTGCCCATCGTGTTCGAGCACATCACCACCAAAAACGCCGCCCAGTACGTGGCACAGGCTGATGAAGGGCTGGCCGCCACCATTACCGCCCACCACCTGCTCTACAACCGCAACGCCATCTTCACCGGCGGCATCCGCCCGCACTACTACTGCCTGCCCGTGCTCAAGCGCGAGGAGCACCGCCAGGCGCTGCTGCAAGCGGCCACCAGCGGCAACCCGCGCTTTTTCCTGGGCACCGATTCGGCCCCCCACGCCGCACATTTGAAAGAGTGCGCCAGCGGCTGCGCGGGCTGCTACACCGCCTACGCCGCGCTGGAGATGTATGCCGAAGCCTTCGAGGCCGCTGGCGCGCTGCACCGCCTGGAAGCCTTCGCCAGTTTCCACGGGCCAGACTTTTACGGCCTGCCGCGCAACAGCGGCCAGATCACGCTCGCGCGCGAGAGCTGGACGGCGCCCGAGAGCTTCGCCTGGGGCGAAGGCTCGCTCAAGCCCCTGCGCGCGGGCGAGGCGCTGGCCTGGCGGCGCGTGGGCTGAGAACCCGCCTGCGTTGCATCAGAAACAGGAGCAAATATCAGGGGGTCGAAATGCCGCCCAGCGCAGCTTCTGCCAGGACATCATGCTACGGATAAAAGAGCAAAAAAGACGGCTCAACCGCTGGCTGGCAGGCCCAGCTTCTGGCGCGTGGCGGCGTCGGGCGGCTGCAGAAAGGCCAGCGCGCCCACTTCCAGATTGCCTGTGGCGATGTACACGTTGGCAAAGCCTGCGGCGCGCAGCGTCTTGTTCATCAGCGCGGGGCTGAAGCCGGTTTTGTGGGCGAAAAAGTCCACGCCGCTGCGGGCAATCTGCGCGCCCCAGCCGTAGAGCACGTCCAGCACCTGAATGGGGCCGCTGGCGCTTTGGTAGAGCACATCGTCCGGCTCCAGGCGGCGCTCGACGGCGATGCGCATCACTTCCTGAATGTCAGGCACGCGGATGAAGGCAAAACCCTGCGGCTTGAGCACGTGGATGAAGCCCGCCAGCACCCTGGGCACGTCGTGGCGGAAGTAGTGCTCCAGGTTGTGGGAGCAGTAAACGGCGTCGTACTGGGCGGCGGGCGTGCTGGTCAGCTCGCGTGCATCGCACAGCAAATCAGGCTTGCCGGTGGGGTCTATGTCCAGCAGCAGATGCTCGTAGCCGTCAAAAATGGGCGGCAGGGCAATGGCTTTGGAGTTGCCGCCGACGTTCAGGACTTTGGGCTAGGTCATGTCTTGTGTTTGGGTGTTGGGGCTTGAAACAGAAAGAAGCAAGGGCGGCAAGCATAGCGACGCAAGGGCAGCCTGGCGCAGCCCGCCTGGCCTGGCGGCCCGAGGAAGCCAATCCGCCCGCCGGAGCTGGCGCAGGGCTGCTACAGCGGACTGATTTCTGCTATTTGATTCGCAGCATTACGTCCTGGTGAAGCGTGCGCAAATGCCGTTTTCCAGGGCCTGGATTTGCTCCTGTTTCAGAAGTGATTCCGGCCTTGCTGCGCACTGGCTGGCGCACCGGCTGACGCATGTCTGGCGCGTGTTCCGCCGCGCCAGACGGCCTTGATGGATGGGCTGCTATGGCCGCTGATCTGCCGCCGCGCCGCGCTGCTGCGCCTGCAAGGCGGCGCGCACGGCGTCGAGCGCTGCGCTGGTATCGGGCCGCAGGCCGCGCCACCAGGCGAAGGATTCGGCGGCCTGTTCCACGAGCATGCCCAGGCCGTCCGACTGGCGCGGGCAGCCTGCCGCGCGGGCGGCCTGCATGAAGGGCGTGGGGGCCGCGCCATAAACCATGTCGTACGCCAGGGCGGCGGCGGCCAGCAGCGGGGCGGGCACGGCAGGCGACTGCGCGGCCAGCGAGGCCGAGGTGGCGTTGATCACGATGCCAAAGCCCTCATGCGGCGCAGACAGCGCCGACAGCTGCTCCAGCCCCATGCCGCGCACGGGGCAGCCAGGCAGGCGCGGGGCGAATTCGGCGGCCAGCGCTTCGGCCTTGTCCGCGCTGCGGTTGGCAATGCGCAGGCAGGCAATGCCCGCGCGGGCCAGCGGCAGCAGTGCGCCGCGCGCTGCGCCGCCTGCGCCCAGCAACAGCACGCGCTGGCCTTGCAAGGGCTGGCGCAAGCGCGCGGTGATGTCGCGCACCAGGCCCGCGCCGTCGGTGTTGTGCGCTTCGATGCGGCCTGCGGCGTCAAAACGCAAGGTGTTGGCCGCACCGGCCAGGCGGGCCTCGTCGCTGGCGGCGTGGGCGGCGGCCAGGGCGCGCAGCTTGAAGGGCAGCGTCACATTCAGGCCGCGCCCGCCAGCGGCGATGAAGGCGGCCAGTGCAGCCTCAAAGCCGCCGGGCTGCGCGCCGCCGTCTATGGCCTCATACGTCATGCGCTGCCCCGTGGCGCGGGCGAACAGGGCGTGAATTTGCGGCGAGAGGCTATGGCCGATGGGGTGGCCGATGACGGCATAGCGGTCAGGTGCGGACATGGCGGCAAGAAAGGGAGCAAAAAGATGGGCGGCAGGGTAGCGAATGGCGCATGGCTGGCTAAGGGGGTTGAAAAAAGGGGAGGGGGCTTATTTCGCTCCTTGATTCATAGCATGGTGTCCTAGTGCAAACTGCGCAAGGCGGTCTTTTGATGCCCCTGATTTTGCTCCTGTTTTTGTGATACCTGGCGCGATATAGTGCCGGGCATTGTTTCCCGCTGACCGCCATGCCCGCCGCGACTTTGCCCCCACCTGCTGAAGAACCCGTTTCGGTGCAGCGCTTGCACTTTGCCTGGGGGCGGCAGCCGCTGTATCAGGGGCTGTCGGTGCGGGCGCGCCAGCCGGGCGTCTATGGCCTGTTCGGGCGCAATGGCTGCGGCAAATCCACGTTGCTGAAGCTGCTGGCGGGGCTGCTGGCGCCGCAGCGCGGGCAGGTGCGGGCGCTGGGGTTTGTGCCGCGCCAGCGGCTGCCGCAGTTTCTGGCGCAGGTGTATCTGCTGCCGGAGGAGTTTCATCTGCCCAATCTCACGCCGCAGGAGCTTCAGCGCACGGAAGGCGGTTTTTGGCCGCGCTTTGACGCGGCGCTGTACGCCGCCTGCCTGCAAGCGTTGCAAGTGCCGCTGGCGCAGCCTTTCGCGGGCATGAGCCTGGGGCAGAAAAAGAAGGCGGCCATCGCCTTTGCGCTGGCGGCGCAAACGCCGCTGCTGCTGATGGACGAGCCAACCAACGGGCTGGATATCGTCAGCCGCGCGCAGTTTCGCGCGCTCATGGCGCGGCCCGAGCAGGCGTGGCGCACGGTCATCATCAGCACGCATCAGGCGCATGACCTGGAGAGCGTGCTGAACCATTTGTGGTTCATGGACCAGGGCCGCATCGTGCTGGACGCCAGCATGGCCCGCCTGGCGCAGTGCCTGCACATGGGCGTGGCCGCCAGCGAGGCCGATTTGCCCGCCGCCACGCTGCACCGCGAGCCGCTGGGCGCGCCATCGCCCCGCACGCCCTGGGCCTGGGTGGCGCGCCGCGAGCCAGCGGCAGCGCCTGACGCGCCCGCCGCGCCCGTGCAGCTGGAGCTGCTTTACAAGGCGCTGAGCCTGGCGCCGCAGGCGCTGCTGGCCGCCATAGGCGATGAAGGCGCTGAAACCGGCGAGCCGCCCCAAGGGCATTGGCCGCAAGAGGAGACGCAGCCATGAAGCAGGCATTTTTCAGCCCCCGGCGCTTTGCGCGGCTGGCGCGCCAATACGCGTGCGAGCATGGGCGCGGCTGGGCCGTGGCGGCGCTGGCGCTGGGCGTGCTGCTGGCGCTGCTGGCCGTCATGGCGCTGTCCATCAGCTCTTACGGCCAAGGCATGCAATCCGGCTCGCAAGCCGGCTTTTATTACACCGGCCTGCTGCTGTCGGGCTATCTGGCGGCGCACCGCCTGCATGGCGTGTGGCGCTCGCGCGAGGCGGCGCTGGTGTATCTGATGCGGCCCGCCGCCGTTTTCGAGAAATGGCTGCTGGCTGCGCTGCTGGCGCTGCTGGTCTGGCCGCTGATTTACAGCGCCGTGTTTGCCGTGGTGTATGGCGTGGCGGCGCAAGTGGGCTACGGGCTGGCCGTGGGCGCGTATGAAGAAATGCTGCGGCACGGCGGCAACTGGAGCCGCCCGCCCGATGCAGCCGACTACGCCCTGTTTGTGCCCTTGCGCCAGCTGAAAAACGCGCCCGGCCTGGTGGCGCAGGGCATGCTGGCGCTGGCCTATGCCGCGCTCATGGGCTACGCGGCGGCCACGCTCACCTGGTTTGGCCGCCATGCGGCGCTGCGCGCGCTGCTGCTGCTCATTGCGCTGGGCCTGACGACGCTGGTGCTGCTGGCGGGCCTGGGCAACAGCTCCAGATGGGACTACGTGCTGTTTGACGCCTGGCTGCGCCCGCGCCCGCTGCCCTTGTGGGCCAGCCTGCTGGCGGCGGCCTTCTGGCTGGGCGTGCCCGCGCTGCTGTGGCTGGCAAGCTGGCGCGCCTTGCGCGAAAAGGAGCTGGCATGAACGCGCCCGGCCGTCCCCGCTCTCTGGCCGCGCCGCTGCTGGCAGCGGCCATCGTGCTGTTCTGGCTGTGCTTTGCCCTGCCCGAGTGGCTCATGCCCGACGCATTTGACGAAAAGCGCCTGGCCTGGCCCGAAGGCGCGGCGCAAAGCGTGCGGCGCGTGGTGGTGGACCAGAGCCAAACCGAAGCGCGCTACATCCCCGGCATCCGGCTGCAATGGTCTGCCACGCAAGCGCCTGAAATCAAAATTGACCGGGCCGTGGGCGGTGAGACCGGTGCGTCTGTCGATCTGCAAGTCAAAGGCGACACCCTCTACATCCGCCCCCGCGCGGATGCGGCGCAACAGGCGCGCGTGCCAGAGGTGAACTCAATCACCTTGCCCATGCAAGTAGCCGAAGTGCAAGCCTGTTCGCTGCACCTGTTTGACACGTCATGCCCGCCTTGCGGTCAAAAGCCGGACACGGCAGAAAAAGACAAGCTGCCCACCCTGACGCTGCGCGGCCAGCGCATCGCCGTGGTGGGCAAAACACACATCGGCCAGCTGCATATCAACACCACGGACAGCTCTGCCCTGTGCCCCAAAGAAGAAGAGGAATCGCGCAGCTGGGTGGAGCAGCCCGACATCGAGGTGAACGCCCGTCACGTGCAGGCGCTGCGCATTCGCGCGGCGGGCGGCTCGCTGGACTTGCGCGAAATCAGCCATCTGGACACCGTGCCCGTGACCGCCCCCGGCAAGCTGAAATTGAAGCTGGACCGCATTGAAGACGCGCACCGCGTGCGCTGGCAGCCCCTGCCGCCCTGACTTCGGGCAGGCCCCAGCCAAGAGGCATCAGAAACAGGAGCGAATTCAAAGGGGATAAAACCGCTCTCGCGCCCATTCCACTAGGACATCATGCTATGGATTGAGGAGCGGATTCAGGCCGCATTCCTCTTTCGCCGCCGCCGCGCGGGCTTCTTCAGGGCCGCCCCGGCAGCCCGGTTTTGCAGCGGCTCACGCTTCCATCAGCTCGGGGTCGGTGGACTCCATCTCGTAGCTGACGGCCACCAGCGCCAGGCGGGCCGCCACGCCGTACATGTAAAAGCGGTTGGGGGCGCTGGCGCCGGGTTTGGCGCCGGGGCGGGGCAGGTGGTCGCTGCCTGCAAGGGCCAGGGGGCGCTGGCGGGCGTCGGGCGTGTCCAGCACTTCGCCGGAGCCGCGCCCGGCGTTCAGGCGGTAAAAGCCCCCGACCACGTAGCGGTCAATGGTGTAGATGACCGGCTCGGCCGTGGCGCTGTCCAGCCGCTCTTGCGTGAGCACGCCTTCTTGCACGACGTATTCGGCCGGCTCCGCCGCAGCGGCCTTGCCCTTGCCGCCCTTGCCCCTGGCTGGCTTGGGCGCGGGCAAGGGGGCGATGTCGCGCGCGTCATGCACGGCCATGGCGGGCATGCTGCTGGAACCCAGATTGGCCTTGACCACGGCGAAGGGCTTTTCATGAATGCCGTATTCCTTGTATTTGCGCCGCACCTTCGCCAACAGCGCGTCCACGGCGGCGCGCAGCTGGTCGGCCCCGGCCTGCGTGTGCAGGTCAATGGGGCCGGTGACGGCTGACAGCGGGTTGAGCAGCCAAGCGTCAATGCCGATGAGCTTGCCAAAGCGCTTGCACACCTCGGCATAGCAGTGGTGGAACACGCTCTTGCGCCGCACGCTGCCGCCCGCCTGCAAGGGCGGCAGCAGGTATTGCTCGTGCAGCTCTTCCAGAATGCCCGGCGCGCCCGCGTTGAGCCGGTTGTTGAGCAAGATGGTGCAGGGGGTGAAGTGATCCAGCCCCAGCCGGTAGGCGCTGCGCTGCGCGGCTTCAAAGGTGAGCAGCTGGCCATCGGCGGCGGCGTAGCTGGCCGCGCTGGCAATGGCCGGGTCGATGGAGCCGTAGCGCACGTTCAGGCCCGCCATGCGGAAGATGTCGCGCAGGCGCTCCAGCCCGGCCAGGTAGTCCGGCTGCGGCGTGCCGTTTTCGGGAATGATGAGCAGGTTGCGCGCTTCAGGGCAGATTTTTTCAATGGCCGCCTGCGCCGCCTGCGCCGCCAGAGGCATCATGCTGTCGGCCAGGTGCTGCCAGCCGTCCGGGAAAAGATCGGCCGCCACGGGCGCGAGCTTGAAGCCGGCGTTGCGCACGTCCACGGCGCAATAGATGGGCGGCGTGTGCTCCATCCACTCCAGGCGGAACCAGCGCTCGATGACGGGCGTGGCGTCGAGGATGCGTTGTTCAAGCTCGTTGATCGGCCCGGTCAGGGCGGTGGTGAGGTGGGGAACCATGTGTCAGGGTCTTTCGCGGCAGGAAGGGAAAAGGGGCCAGACAGCAGCTGGCGCATTCTAGGCCGCGAGATGCCGGCCTTTTGCGAAAGGCTCCCAGGTGCGCAGTCTTGCAAGCGCCTGTCCGCAGGCGCGAAAAAAGCGGCGAAAAGGACGGCTTCCTGCGGGCAGGCCGTGAACCGGCCGCTCCAGGCTCAAGGTCCGCCCCGCCGCTTTGCTTGCCAGCGCAGTTCTGCACATCAAAAACAGGAGCGAATTTTGCGCCTTGAAAATGGCTCCTGCGCCCGTTTCACTAGGACATCATGCTCTAAAACAAGGAGCGCAAACCATGCTTTCCAGCACCCGGAAAACGGCCTGCAAATTGCCGCGCGCGCTCACTGCCGGATATGCCCTTCGCCCAGCACCACCCATTTGAGCGAGGTCAGCCCCTCAATGCCCACGGGGCCGCGCGCGTGGAATTTGTCGGTGCTGATGCCGATTTCCGCGCCCAGGCCGTATTCAAAGCCGTCGGCAAAGCGCGTGCTGGCATTGACCATGCAGCTGGCCGAGTCCACTTCGCGCAAAAAGCGCTGGGCGTGCGCGTGGCTGCTGGTGAGGATGGCGTCGGTGTGGTGGCTGCCGTAGTGGTTGATGTGGGCCATGGCTTCATCCAGCCCCGCCACGACCTTGATGGCGATGATGGGCGCCAGGTATTCGGCGCGCCAGTCTTCTTCTTGCGCGGCAGCCAGTTGCGGCTGCGGCTGGCCGGGCGGCAGGCTTTGCCGCCATTTTTCAAGCAGCGCCAGGCTTTCGGCGTCGCAGCGCATGAGCACGCCTTTGGCCGCGTAGATGGCGGCCATGCGCGGCAGAAAGCGCACGGCCACGCCACGGGCCACCAGCAGCGTTTCGGTGGCGTTGCAGGGGCTGTATTTCTGGGTTTTGGCGTTGTCGGCCACTTTCAGGGCCAGGTCTTCGTCGCACGGCTCGTCCACGTAGGTGTGGCACACGCCGTCCAGGTGCTTGATGACGGGCACTTTGGCTTCGGCGCTGATGCGCTCGATCAGGCTGCGGCCGCCGCGCGGGATGATGACGTCCACGTATTGCGGCATGGCAATGAGCGCGCCCACGGCGGCGCGATCGGCCGTGGGCACCAGCTGCACGCCGTGCGCGGGCAGGCCGCTTTCTTCCAGCGCCTGCGCGCACAGGGCAGCCAGCGCCTGGCAGGACGCCAGGGCTTCGCTGCCGCCGCGCAGGATGCAGGCGTTGCCGCTTTTGATGGACAGCGCCGCCGCCTCGATGGTCACGTTCGGCCTGCTTTCGTAAATCATGCCGAACACGCCCAGCGGCACGCGCATTTGCCCCACGCGGATGCCGCTGGGCTGCTGGCGCAGGCCGGTGATTTCGCCAATCACGTCGGGCATGGCCGCCAGCTGCTCGCAGCCTTGCGCGGCCGTTTCGATGATGGCGGGGGTGAGCTTGAGGCGGTCGCGCATGGGCGCGCTCAGTTCGCTGGCGCGGGCCAGATCGCGTGCATTGGCCTCTTGCAAGGCGGCGGCGTTTTCGCGCAGCAGCCGCGCCAGCGCGCGCAAGGCGCGGCTTTTGCTGGCGGCGCTGGCGCGGGCCATGTGCGCTGCGGCGGCACGTGCCTGGCGGCCCAGGGTGTCCATGAGGGCGGCCAGGCCGCTGTCGGTGTGTTGTTCAGTCATGCGCGGCATTGTGGCGCAGGGCCGCAGGCCAGGCAGGCAGGCGGGGCAGCCCTCCGCGCCGGCCCCGCCTGCGCCGGACATCAAAGCACGGCACCAAAAACAGGAGCAGATTTGAAGGGCATGAAATGCCGTTTCGCGCAATATCTGCCAGGAGGTATTGCTATGAATAAAAGAGCTGAATAAAGCGCCGTCTCCGGCCTCTGCGCATGCCTTGCCCGCCCGGCCTTCTGCGCGCTTTGAACCGGTTCTCAGCGCGCGCGGCTGCGGGCCACTTCGCCGGTGGCGGCGCTCACGTGGAGCTTGACGGGCTGGCCCTGCGCGTCGCGCGCCTTGACTTCGTAGAAGCCGCGCTTTTCCAGCTCGATTCCGCGTATGTCGGTATAGCCTGCCGCTTGCAGCTTGTCATGGATTTGGCCGATGTTCAGGATGGGCTGCGCGGCGGCGGGCGCGGTCTGCGCCGCCGTGGCGGCGGCTTGCTGGGCATGGGCGGCTGCGCCGGTGAGCGTGGCGGCCAGGGCAGCGGCGGCGAAAAGCGGGCGCAAAAAGCGGGGGGTCATCATGATGGATTTTCCTTTGCTGAATGAAAAAGGGGTTCAGTGAAATGGCGGCTTTCAGTCGTCAAAGCGGTTGCGTTCGATTTCGCCGGTTTGCGCGTTCACGTGCAGTTTGACGCGGCCGCCTTGGGCGTTGCGGGCCTTGACTTCGTAATGGCCATATTTTTCCAGCTCGATTTCCCGGATATTCACGTAACCGGCGGCTTCCACGCGGTCATGAATCTGGCGGATATTCAGGGCGAGCGCGGCGGTCTGGGTGGCTTGCGCGGCGCGGGGGGCAGCGGGCTGAACGGCCTGCGCCAAGGCGCTGGCGCCGCCGAGCATGGCCGAGGCGAGGGCGGCTGCGGCGAGGAGGGATCGGGTGGCGTTCATGAAGGTTTCTCCTGTATGAATCAAAGGGTTGAAAATCCGCCTCAATGGCGGCGCTGCGTATTGTTGAAAAACCAGACTGAATTCAGACTGAAGGTTTTATTCATTCCGCATTCAGGTTTTCAATACGCAGGCCGGCAAATGCGGAGCGCCTGTTTTTCAAAAGCGCCGCCGAATGAAAAGTGAAAAAGGCGTTCATTTTCCATTCAGGCCCGGTTTGCAAACGGTTTGCGCATTTTCAGCGCCTGCGCTGAATCAGGGCTGAAAGGCGTGTTCAGCCTGCATTCAGGCGCGCGCGGTTACGGTTGCGGTTACACACAAAGCGTTTGCGCCGCCTTGCGCTCGTGCTGCTGCCTGTGCCGCCGTTTCTCACTCCCACAATCCGCCCTGCCATGAAGCGCCGCCATTTCCTGTTTCAGTCCCTGCATTCCGCCCTGGCCGCCACGCTGCTGGCCGCGCTGCCCGCGCGCGCCGATGACGACGACGATGATGACGACGATGACGATGATCACGACCGCGCCCGCCGCGCCGTGGAACAGGGGCGCGCCTTGCCGCTGCGCGTGGTGCTCGATCAGGTGGAGCGCCAGTTTCAGGGCCGGGCCGTGAACGTGGAGCTGGTGCGCGAGCACGGGCGGCTGATTTATGAAATCCGCCTGCTGCAAGCCGATGGGCGGGTGGTGAAGCTGGAGGTGGACGCCGCCAGCGGCGCGGTGCTCAAGGTCAAGCAAAAGTCAAGGAAGGACTGAAGATGCGCATCCTCGTTGTGGAAGACGAAGCCACGCTGCGCCGGCAGCTGGTGCAGGCCATTGCCGCCGCCGGGCACACGGTGGAAGAAGCGGCCGACGGCGAGCAGGCGCACTACCTGGGCGATGTGGAGTCGTTTGACGCCGCCGTGCTGGATTTGGGCCTGCCGGGCATGGACGGGCTGACGGTGCTGCGGCACTGGCGCAGCGTGGGGCGCGGCATGCCGGTGCTCATTCTCACGGCCCGCAGCGCCTGGCACGAGAAGGTGGCGGGCATTGACGCAGGCGCGGATGACTACCTGGCCAAGCCCTTTCACATGGAAGAGCTGCTGGCGCGGCTGCGCGCCTTGCTGCGCCGCGCGGGCGCGCACACCAGCGCCGAGTGGCGCTGCGGCCCCATCCTGCTGGACACGCGCCAGGCGCGCGTGCTGGTGGACGGCATGCCGCTGACGCTGACGAGCCACGAGTTCAAGCTGCTGTCGCTGCTGATGCAGCGCAAGGGGCAGGTGCTCTCGCGCACCGAGCTTTCGGAGCACATCTACCCGCAAGACGGCGACCGCGATTCCAACACCATCGAAGTGTTTGTGGGCCGCCTGCGCAAAAAGCTGCCGCCCGGCCTGATTGAAACCGTGCGCGGCATGGGCTACCGGCTGGTGGAAGCGCCAGCGGCATGAGCGCAGCGCCCAAGGCACAGGCAGCGCCGGGCGAGGGCGGCGCGCGCGCTGCGGCTGATGCCGCCCCATCCGGCCCTGCCCATGAGTCATCCGCTGGCTGCGGCTGGCTGCATTCCCTGCGCGCGCGGCTGCTGGCGGGCGCGCTGGCGTGGATTGCGCTGGCGCTGGCGCTGGCCGGCTGGGGGCTGCGCAATCTGTTTCAGGAACACATCACCGCGCAGTGGCAGGCGCAGCTGGCGGTGCAGCTGGACCAGCTCTCGGCGGCTGTCAATCTCTCGCCCGGCGGCAGCATCACGCTTGCGCCCGAACCGGGCGATCCGCGCCTGTCGCGCCCGCTTTCGGGCGTGTATTGGCAAATCGACCGGCTCCAGGCCCGTGGCGATGGCGCTTTTGCCGTGACCCAGCCTGCCGCCGCCCGTTCGCGCTCGCTGTGGGACCAGACCTTGCCCCTGCCTGCCACGGCCACGGCCCCGCCGCCATCGGCCCAAGACGGCTCTGGCGGCGGCTTGGGCGGCGGCGCTGGCAGCTTTGCCGCCGCGCGGCTGCAAGACGGGCAAGGCCGGCAGCTGCTGGCGCTCACCCGCATCCTGCAACTGCCCGAAGACGAAGCGCCCCCGCTGCGCCTGACCGTGGCGGCCGACCACGCCCTGGTGGCCGAGCCGCTGCAAGGCTTTACCCGCCTGCTGCTCATCGCCCTGGGCACGCTGGCCGCCGGGCTGGCCGCCGCCGTGGCCGTGCAGTTGCATCTGGCGCTGCGCCCGCTGCACCTGCTGCGCCAGCGCCTGGCCGCCGTGCGCCGGGGCGAGGCCGGCGCGCTGCAAGGCCGCTTTCCGCAAGAAGTGCAGCCGCTGGTCAGCGAGTTCAACCACGTGCTCGGCGAAAACGCCCGCATGGTGCAGCGCGCCCGCACGCAAGCGGGCAACCTGGCGCACGCCGTGCACACGCCCCTGTCCATCATGGGCAACGCCGCCGCGGCCGAAAGCGGGCCGCTGGCCCGCCTGGTGCAAGAGCAAGTGGACAACGCCCGCCGCCAGGTGGACTACCACCTGGCCCGCGCGCGCGCCGCCGCCGCCACCCGCGCCACCGGCTTGCGCACCCCCGTGCGGCCCGCCATGCAGGCGCTGGCGCGCACCATGCAGCGCCTGCACGCCGGGCGCGGCGTGACTTTCGATGTGCAGGCCGGCGAGGCCCTGGCCTTCAAGGGCGAGCCGCAAGACCTCTACGAAATGCTGGGCAATCTGATGGACAACGCCGGCAAATGGGCCGCGCGGCGCATCACCGCCGCCGCCGCCATCGAAGGCGGCAGTCTGCTGATTACCGTGGATGACGACGGCCCCGGCATCCCCGCCGGGCAGCGCCAGCGCATCTTCCAGCGCGGCGCGCGCCTGGACGAAAACCGCCCCGGCTCCGGCCTGGGCCTGGACATCGTGCGCGACATGGCCGAAACCTACGGCGGCCGCATCGAAGCGGGCGAATCTCCCGCTGGCGGCCTGCGCATGAGCCTGCGCCTGCCAGCGGCGTGAGCGCCTGCCCGCGCGCTGGCCCGCGAAAGCGCGCAAGACGAATCAGGGCAGGCAGGGCGAAAGCCGCAGCCAAGCGGCCTATTCCGCTCCTTTATTCCGCTCCTTTATTCGTAGCGTGATGTCCTAGAAGACACTGCGCCAGAAGGCATTTTGACCCCTTTGTATTTGCTCCTGTTTCTGACGCCTTCTGGCCCGCCGCGCCAAGCTTGCGGCGCGCGGCCTGGAACTTAAAACCCGTTTGCCAAACAGGTTCTCAGGCCCCGCGCGCGTCCACGCGCACCACGGCGGAGACGGCGCCTGCGGCCAGGCCGCCTTGCACGGCAATCATGGCGTCGTGCAGGTTCACGGTGGGATCGCAGTGGCTGGGAATGAGCCAGACGGTGTCGCCCACGGCGGGCAGGGGGCCGCCAGCCGTGGCGGGGCGCAGGATGCCGTGTTCGTCGCCGCCGCTGGCGTAGATGAGGGCGGGCTGGCCAGGCAGGGCATGCACGAGGGGCGGGCCGCTGTCGAGCGCGATGCTCTTGCAGCCTGCGTCGCAGACGGCGTGCCCGTCCTGCACGCTGATGACTTGCGATTTGACGAAAAGGGCCTGCTCGAAGGCGGGCTGGGCGTTGTCGCGTTCGTTGCGGGCGTAGTCGGCGTCCATGAACAGGAAGCTGCCGGGTTGCAGCTCGTTCCACAGGCCGCTGGCCGCTTCAAGGCCGAAGGTGCCGGTGCCGCCGCCGGTGATGATGGCGGGCGCCAGATTGGCCTGGGCCAGCGCGTCGCGCGTGGCGGCCACGCGCAAGGCAGCCTGGCCGATCGCGTTGCGGCGCTCGGCCACGGTGCGCAGGTGCTGCGCGCCGCCGTGGTAAGCGTGCAGGCCCGCGTAGCGCAGGCGGGCGCTGCCTTGCAGGCGCTGGACCAGGGCGACGGCGGCAGGGCCGGGCGCAACGCCGCAGCGGCCCTGGCCGACGTCGATTTCAATGAACACGTCAATGGCGGCGCTGGTGGTTTGCATGACCAGGGCAAGGCGGTCAATGCCTTCGTCGCTGTCCACGGCAATGGCGAGCTTGCCGCTGCGGTTTTTGAGCAGCTGCGCCAGGCCAGCCACACGGCGCAGCTTGGCGGGGGAGACGATTTCGTTGCTGATGAAGATGTCATTGACGCCGCCTGCGGCCAGCGCCTCGCCTTCGCCCACGGTTTGCACGCACACGCCGATGGCGCCCGCCTGCATTTGCAGCCGCGCGATGTCGGCGCTTTTGTGCAGCTTGGCGTGCGGGCGCAGCTTGATTTGGTGCTTGGCCGCGAATTCAGCCATGCGCTGCATGTTGCGATTGACGGCTTCGGCATCCAGCACGAGGGCGGGGGTGTCAATGGCGTCAGGTTTCTGGCCTTGCAGGGCGGCAAAGCGGCTTTGGTGATTACTGGCTGCGTTCATCAAGCGGTTCCTGTTGGTCAAAGTGGAAAGTATCGGCCCAGGCGATGAGGGTCAGGCCCTCGGGCGTGTAAAGCAGGCGGTTGATGGCGGCGTTGGCCAGCGGCCAGCTGCGCGGCTCTTGCAGGGGCAGGCGCATGGCATGGCGGTAGAGCATGTCGAGCATGCCGCCGTGGCCCACGAGGACGATTTGCCCGCCTGCGTGCCTTTGGGCCAGGCGGGCGGCGGTGGAAAGGATGCGGCGCTGGATGTCCGTCAGGGTTTCGCCGCCTGCGGGGGCGTAGGTGATGTCGCGCCCGCGCCAGCGCGCGGCTTCTTCGGGAAACTGCGCCTGCACTTGCGCGAAAGTCCAGCCCTGAAAGCGCCCCAGGTTGCGTTCGCGCAAGCCTGGCTCCAGCACGAGCGGCGCGCCGCAAGCCTGGGCAATAGCGCGCGCGGTGGCGCTGGCGCGCTGCAAATCGCTGCTATAGACGGCGGCCACGCTCTCGCCCGCCAGCGCGCGGGCGGTTTGCCGCGCCTGCCACTGGCCGTGCGCGTTCAGGGGCACATCCAGATGGCCCTGCATGCGGCTGGCGCGGTTCCAGTCGGTTTCGCCGTGACGGATGGCGATGATGCGCGTGGCCTGCATGGGGCGTCAGATGGGGCGGAGCGCTGGCGCGCGCTTCAGCGGCTGGCCTCGCCCAGCGGAATGACCACGCGCCGCCAGCCTGCGGGCGGGGTGGGAAAGCCTTGCAGCGCGGCATCAAACAGCGCTTGCAGCACGGTGTCGGATGCGCCGCGCGCGCCATCGTGCTGGGCGCGGGTTTCATACAGCACCTGGCCGCTGCGGGCGTCGCGCATGATCAGGCTCACGCGGCTGGCGTAGTAGCGCGTGGGGGTGTCCCACATCCACGCGCCGCCATAGAAGCTGCCCGTGCCCAGGCCGAAATAAAAGCGCCCCGGCCAAAAGCCCCAGCCGTCATCCCAGCCGTAATAAGGATCGCCCCAGGGATTGACCCACTGCGGCGTGACGTGCGCGCTGGCTTGCACGGTGATGCGGGCGGCTGCGTCATCGCGCACCAGTCCGGCGCGCGCCAGCGCGGCCTGCGCCAGCGCCTGCACGCGCGCCGTGCCCGGCTGGCCCGCCTGCAATGGCAGCTGCTCAAAGCGGTAGTGCGCGCCCGCTAGGGCGGCAGCGCCAGCCGATGCAGCGGGCGCTGCAACGGCGGCTGATTCCACATCAGCGTCAATCTGGCGCACGCCAGCGCAGGCGGTCAGCAAGAGCGCGGCAGCGCCGGCGGCAAGCAAGGCGGTGAATCTCATGGCAAATCCTTTCCGTGCAAGCAAAAAAACGAATGCGCATTGTGCGCTCTTGCACCCTTGCGCCCGCAAGCATGAGCAGGCAAAGAAGGCCCGATGCTGCATGCCGGGGCTATAGTGCGCGCCCTTTATCAACCAGACCCCCGCATAGGGAAAACAAACCATGTCTTATGAACTGATTCAGACCCGCACCGAAAGCAATGAGCGCATTGGCGTCATCACCCTCAACCGCCCGCAGCAGCTCAACGCGCTCAATGACCAGCTGATGGACGAGCTGGGGCTGGCGCTCAAGGCGTTTGACGCCGATGACAAAGTGGGCTGCATCATCCTCACCGGCAGCGAGCGCGCCTTTGCCGCTGGCGCGGACATTGCGGCCATGCAGAAGCTGAGCTTTGTTGATGCCTACAAGGGCAACTTCATCACCCGCAACTGGGAAACCATCCGCAGCATTCGCAAGCCCGTGATTGCCGCCGTCAGCGGCTTCGCGCTGGGCGGCGGCTGCGAGCTGGCGATGATGTGCGACTTCATCATTGCCGCCGACAACGCCAAATTCGGTCAGCCTGAAATCAAGCTGGGCATCATCCCCGGCGCAGGCGGCACGCAGCGCCTGCCCCGCGCCGTGGGCAAGGCCAAGGCCATGGACATGATCCTCACGGGCCGCATGATGGACGCACAGGAAGCCGAGCGCGCCGGCCTGGTCAGCCGCGTCGTGCCCGTGCAAGATTTGATGGGCGAGGCGCTGAAGGCCGCCGAGGCCATTTGCAGCTTTGGCCAGGTGGCCGTGATGGCCGCCAAGGAATGCGTGAACCGCGCCTTTGAAAGCGCCCTGAGCGATGGCGTGATGCACGAGCGGCGCCTGTTCAACGCCCTGTTTGCCACGGCAGACCAGAAAGAAGGCATGGACGCTTTCCTGAACAAGCGCCCCGCGCAGTTTGCCAACCGGTGATACAATTCGCGCCTTTGGCGCTTTAGCTCAGTCGGTTAGAGCGATGGAATCATAATCCACAGGTCCGCGGTTCGAGTCCGTGAAGCGCCACCAGATTTCCTTTCAAAAAACCTTCGCAAGCGCCCGTTTCGCGCAGCGCAGCATCAAGGCACCGGGCTGATTCGCCCAGTGCCTTTTTTTCTGCCTGGCGCGGGCCAGGCGCAGTCGCTTTCTCATTTGCCTTCTCGCTTTCAGGGAGCCATCATGAAACCCATTCGCCCCGCACTTGCATCCACCCTGGCTGCCTGCGGCCTCGCGCTGTGCGCGCTGGCAGGCAGCGCGCAAGCGCAACAGGTGCAGGCCCAGCAGGTGCGGCGCTTTTTCCCGGCTGGCGTGGAACACGGCATCATCGCTTTTGGCGAGCCGCCTCACATCACGCTGGACGGCAAGCCCATGCTTTTGGCGGCAGGCACACGCATCCGCAGCGAAACCAACCGCGTGATGCTCTCCGGCGCGCTCACCGGACAGACGCACATGGTCAATTACGCGCTGGGCCCCAGCGGCGAACTGCGTGAAATCTGGATTCTCACGGCCGAGGAAATCAGCGAGATCAACCAGTCCCGCCTGATTCGCCCGCGCCCCTTCAACGACACGGAGCGCAACCCGTATCGCGGCAACTGAACGCAAGCCGTGAACGGGCAGACGCACGCGAAGCGCCGCCTTGAACCAGGTTCCGCTCCTTGTTTCATAGCATGACGTCCATACTGCATGGGCGCAGGCGGTGTTTTCAGATGCCCTGAATTTGCTCTTTTTTCAGAAGCTGTCGCTGCCCGCTTCCATCAAACTTCCCACGAAAACTTTCGCCATGTCCCGCAAAGTCTTCATCAAGACCTTTGGCTGCCAGATGAACGAATACGACTCGGCCAAGATGGCCGACGTGCTGGCCGCCGCCGAAGGCTACGAGTCCACCGACGACCCGGAGCAGGCCGACCTGGTCATCTTCAACACCTGCTCTGTGCGCGAAAAGGCGCAGGAAAAAGTCTTCTCTGACCTGGGCCGCATCAAACACCTCAAGGACAAAGGCACGCTCATCGGCGTGGGCGGCTGCGTGGCCAGCCAGGAGGGCGAGGCCATCATCGAGCGCGCGCCGTATGTCGATGTCGTCTTCGGCCCGCAAACCCTGCACCGCCTGCCCGATTTGCTGGCCGAGCGCCGCCGCCAGAACGCGCCGCAGGTGGACATCCGCTTTCCCGAAATCGAAAAATTCGACCACCTGCCGCCCGCCCGCGTGGAAGGGGCCACGGCCTTTGTCTCCATCATGGAAGGCTGCTCCAAATATTGCAGCTACTGCGTCGTGCCCTACACGCGCGGCGAAGAATTCAGCCGCCCGTTTGACGACGTGCTCACCGAAATCGCCGGCCTGGCCGCGCAAGGCGTGAAGGAAGTGACGCTGCTGGGCCAGAACGTGAACGCCTATCGCGGCCCGATGGGCGGCAGCGGCGAAACCGCCGACTTCGCCCTGCTCATCGAATACGTGGCCGAAATACCGGGCATCGAACGCATCCGCTACACCACCAGCCACCCCAACGAATTCACCCAGCGCCTGATTGACGTTTACGGCAAGGTGCCCAAGCTCGCCAGCCACCTGCACCTGCCCGTGCAGCACGGCTCCGACCGCATCCTCATGGCCATGAAGCGCGGCTACACCGCCATGGAATACAAAAGCATCATCCGCCGCCTGCGCGCCGTGCGCCCGCAAATCAGCCTCTCCAGCGACTTCATCGTGGGCTTTCCGGGCGAAACCGACGCCGATTTCGACAAGATGATGAAGCTCATCGACGACGTGGGCTACGACAACTCCTTCAGCTTCATCTTCAGCCCCCGCCCCGGCACGCCCGCCGCCAATTTGCAAGACGACACCCCGCACGAAGTCAAGCTGCGCCGCTTGCAGCGCGTGCAGGCCGCGCTGGAGCAAAGCGAGCGCGCCATCAGCGCCAGCCGCGTGGGCACCGTGCAGCGCATCCTGGTGGAAGGCCCCTCGCGCAAGAATCCGCAGGAACTCATGGGCCGCACCGAATGCAACCGCGCCGTCAATTTCAGCGGCGGCGAGCAGGCCGCGCGCCTGATCGGCCAGATGATTGACGTGCGCATCACCGAAGCCATGCCGCACTCCCTGCGCGGCGCGCTGATCTGAAGAACGGCTGGCCGAAGGCAGAGCGCGGCCCTGCGGCTCAGCAGGGCGCGGCGGAAAGTGCGCCTCAAGTGTCAAGCCCGGCGGCCCGGCCTCTTCGGGGCGCACACCTCAGCAGCCTGCAAGAAAAAAGCGCAGATGGCAAATAGGCGCAGCCTCATGCGTGCAAGACAAGGGCACAGCTCGATTTCGCTTTTGAAACCATAGCAACAGGCCTTGATAAATAGTGCGCAAAGCAGCCTTTACATCCTTTTGAATTCGCTCCTGCTTTAAGAGCCAGATTGGAGTCTGTCCGTGGAGCGAAAAATGCGGCCTTGAGCGGCTCTGAGGCGTTGCAAATTCTCTTGAGCCGCAAGACCCGTCTGCGATTTGCGTCTTGCCGCCCCCAGATGCACCCCTTCGACCTCCGCAGCAGTCTCTGGCAACCCCTCAAAAAAGAAGCGAACTGAATGGAAGCAAAACGCCGTTTTGCCCAGTGTCCACTAGGACATCATGCTATGGATAAATGAGCAACAGCTTCATTCAATGTCCGGCTGCGAGCGCAAAAAGCGACCCCGTCGGTCTATGGCGCCGCAACCGTTCAGCCACCAGCCAGCCCGTTTGCGGTTTGCGTCTGGCCGCCGCCAAAAAGCTCGTCCGTTTTTTGTCTCTTGCGAACAGCCTTTTAGGCAGCTTGACAGGCAGGGCGATCCGGAATTCCCGCTTTCATTGCCCAGTCGCGCACTGCCTCGCGCCGGGCGTGGCTTCAATGGCAGCCGCCGCCCTTGCTGCCTTCACTGCAACCGTTGCACTTGCTGCAAGCAGAGCCTGAGGCGCCGCCAGCGGTTTTCTTGCGAAAAACGAATTTGCGCAGCATGTAGATAAAACAGGCGGCGACGATGAGGCCGACGATGATTTGCTGTGTCATCCCAAAATCCTTGATGCAATCTGATAGACGATGAGGGCGAACAAGTAGGCTGCGGCAAACAGGCCGCCCGTGATCATCAGAGTGTGGCGGGCCGAATTGGTTTCGCGCCGGATGGTGGCCAGCGTGGCCAGGCACATGGGCGCGTAGATGTACCAAGCCAAAAAGGCAAAGGCCGTGGGCAGCCCCCAGTTGTCGTGTACCACGGGGATGAGGGCCGTTTCCAGCGCTTCTTCGGAGCTGGCTGTCATGGCATAGACAGTGCCCAGGGCCGAAACAACCACTTCACGCGCGGCAATGCCGGGGATCATGGCAATGCACATCTGCCAAGTAAAGCCCAGCGGCGCGAAAAGCGGCTGAATGAGATGACCCAGATGGCCTGCGATGCTGTAGTCAATGGCCGGCTGCGTGGCACCTTCGGGCGCGCCGGGAAAGCTCACCAGCGCCCAGAGCACCACGCTCAGGGCAAAAATCACCGTGCCTGCGCGCATCAAAAAGGCTTTGACCTTGCCCCACAGGCTGATGAGGATGTGCTTGAAGTTGGGCATGCGGAAGGTGGGCAGCTCCATCAGCAGCGGAAACTGCTGCACGTGGCCACGCTTGCGCGCCAGCACCTTGAGCACCCAGGCCGTGAAACCCGCTGACACAATGCCCGCCAGGTAAAGGCCAAAGAGCGTGAGGCCTTGCAGGTTGAAGATGCCCAGCACGGTTTCGTCAGGAATGACGGCGGCGATGATGAGCGCGTAAATGGGCAGCCGCGCCGAACAGGTGAGCATGGGCGCAATGGCGATGGTGACCAGGCGCTCGCGCGGATCTTGAATGGTGCGCGCCGCCATCACGGCAGGCACGGCGCAGGCAAAGCTGGACAGCAGCGGAATGAAGGCGCGGCCCGACAGGCCGCTGCGCGACATAGCGTTGTCCAGCAGCAGCGCCGCGCGCGGCAGGTAGCCGGAGTCTTCCAGCAGCAAGATGAAGGCAAACAGGATCGTGATTTGCGGCAGAAACACCAGCACGCTGCCCACGCCGGCCAGAATGCCGTCTTTGATGAGACTGGCTAGCGGACCTTCATCCATGTTCTCCGTGATCACATCGCCCAGCCAAGCGAACGAGTCTTCAATCATCCCCATTACCGGCTCGGCCCAGGCGTAAACCGCCTGGAACACCAGCATGAGGATCAGCATGAGAATCAGCATGCCCCAGACCGGGTGCATCACGATTGCATCCAGCTGGCGGTGCCAAGCGGGCAGGGTGAGTTCGTGGCGCACCACCTGGCGCAAGATGTCTTCCACCTGCGCGTAAAGGGTGTTGCTATCCAGTTCCTCAAGCTGCCTTTCCGCCTCTTCAGCTGTGAGTGCGCGAGCAGGTTTTTCACCTTTGCGCGGCAGGCGTGCGACGGCTTCACGCACTTCGCGCATGCTGGCGCTGTTGATTGCCGCCGTCTCCAGCACAGGCACACCCAGCAGTTCACTGAGCTTGGCCGCGTCAATCTTCAGGCCACGATGGCGCGCCACGTCGCTCAAGTTGAGCGAAACCACCATGGGCAAGCCCAGCGTCTTCACCTCCAGCACCATGCGCAGCGTCATGCGCAGATTGGTCGCATCGGCCACGGAAACAATGGCGTCAGGCTGCTGCCCGAGCTTGCCCAGCAACACGTCGCGCGCCACCTTTTCATCAGGGCTGGTTGCTCGCAGGCTGTAAGTGCCGGGCAGGTCAATCACCACCACGTTCGGGTCGTCAACAAACCGGCCTTCGCGCCGGTCCACCGTCACACCGGCATAGTTGGCCACCTTGGCATTGGAGCCGGTCAGACCATTGAACAAAACCGTCTTGCCACAGTTGGGCGCGCCCAGCAGGGCGAATCGACTCGCAGTCATCACAAGATTCTTCGTGGAAAAAGAGTGATTTTCACTCTTCCACGCGACACATGATCTTCGCTGCCTCCGGTCTCCTCAATGCGAACTGGGACAAATTGCCCAGCCGCACCGCATAAGGCCCGCGTTTGAGCAGGCCGCGTGACAGCAGCGTGATGGACATGCCTTCGGAAAAGCCCAAGTCCGTCAGTCGCTGGGTCACCAGCGGATCAATGTCGCCGAACTCGGCGCTGGGGACGATGGAGACGATGTGCGCTTTGGCTCCCAGCTCAACCAGTGGCAATGAAATGATTTCTAACACACTCAATTCCTCAATGGCAATTAAGCACATGCCTGCTTTCTAAGCCCCAACCTAAAGTCTCACACAGCCACAGACACAATTCAACACAATCACCAATCTGACAAGTAAATTATGATAAGAAGCCAATTTGATCCATTAAAATGCTTCAATGAATTGAAGAGAATTTGTAGAGCTAGACATCATGTCATAAACTCTAGAAGAACCAACATCCTGCCGCGTCAAGACACGAAAATTAAACGCAACAAACGTAGCAGTCATTTATCGCTCATCTTTATTATATTTTCCAACACTATATTTCTCCATCTGTCAACATAGTGCGAAGGCAGCCTGTCTATCAAATTTATTTTTTCACCCCAATCCGAACCCAGATTAAACACATATTCCCGACCGTCATCCGCATTCACCCAATATTTATATCCAACGAAACCATCTTCGAGAGACAATAATCCAGATTCTCCCTTTTGTTGAAAAGAAAAATAACTTCTATCGTCATTTGATTGTAATGCAATCCCCTTCCATGTAGGAACCGGCTTGATCCCCGCCTCAATAAATAGAGTCGGCGCCAAATCAACCTGCGATATCCACTTTTTATATGGCAATTGTCCGCCTGTATAGCCATAACGCAGAAATATAGCCGGTATATCAAGCACAGGTTGAAAAACACCAGCAGCATGCGAAAGAATACCATGCTCACCAAGCATTTCGCCATGATCAGCTGTAATCAAGACGATGGCATTCGCCAAATATCCTTTATTCTCCAATATATCTAGCAACTCATCAATTACTTCATCCGCCTGACGTACGCCATTATCGTAATAATTTTTAGCTAGCTCTATCTGCCTTTCGGACAAATCTAGTTCTCCGCCTTTTGCCAACCAGGGGGCGTAACTCTCGACCGGCTCATACCATTTCGAACCCGGCCAACGAACGCCAAGCGGATGATTTGAAAGCAGCATCACCTGAATAAAGGCGGGATGCCCACTAAAATCAGGTAGCTGCATTGCGGCATCGAATAGCATCTTGTCATCATTGACAAATCTTTTGCTCTGCGTGGAGGCATCGAAATAGAGATCTGCTGGCCTGTATATCTTCGACAATCCAAAATAGTTTGTGTGATCTCCCGTCAGCAAAATATAATTTTCATATCCGCGAATCTTTAAAGCTTCAGCCATGCCGATAGCATTCGCATGCATGTTTTCAGGCTGCTTCGAATAAAGCAATCCAGGCATGCCGCAAATCGTCTCCGCACATACTGATACCGCCCGCATAGGTCTACCAGCTGCCGCTTTTCCGATTCGCTCCATCAACAATGGCGTAGTATTGCGCTCGTAATCGAACGGCGTCATGTGATCTGCGCGCAGCGCATCACTTATTATAAGAATAATGTTTCTTCCTGGTCCAGTGATATCTGCTCTGAGGATCTCGCGCGCTCTATTTTCGGCTTCTTCCATCGTTTTGTCATATCGATAGGCCTTCGCGAACCCTTCATCAAATGATTTAGGAAAAAACGTCATGCTAACAGGCTCATTTAGATAGGTCGGAGGATTATCGAAAAACTCGAATACCCTAACTGCTATAACGAACGTCAAACCTGTCAAGATGGCGCCCCATATGACACCTCTTTCTATGAAAGGAAACATCCAGTCATTGGCGAGAAAAATACTCTTCCAGAGATAAAGCAGGAGTGATAAAAAAAGTACGCATATCGCCATGCACAGCGTCATGGACACCCCTGCATACTCAAATGTCGATCTAACGTTAATTACATAGGGACGCAGTATGGGCCAAGTGATAACCTTTCCGAAACCGTGAAGACCA
>ERZ773090.85-NODE-85-length-99420-cov-462.583_pt1 | contig 99420 bp, 100 predicted proteins | sample MGYA00580579_ERZ773090 | MGnify/ENA primary metagenome ERZ773090 (study PRJEB29015, sample SAMEA2738014) | human oral metagenome | biome: human oral; feature: human-associated habitat; material: dental | place: China | collected 2132 ... | reverse complement strand
GCACACCGACGCCAGCAGCGGGACCGGCCATGCCGACACCGGCACCGGCCACACCGACACCGGCGGGAGCAGCGGCCACACGGGCGGCGGTTCCGAAACCCCGCACGCCGATGCCGCCAGCGGCGGAACCGGCCATGCCGACACCAGCGCCGGCCACACCGACACCAGCGGATCCGGTCATGCTGCCGATGCCGCTAGCGATGGGTCCGGTCACGGCGATGCCAGCGGGGGCAGTGGTCACACGGGCGGTGGTTCTGAGGCCTCGCACGCCGATGCCGCCAGCGGTGGAACCGGCCATGCCGACTCCGGCGCCGGTCACGGCGATGCCAGCGGGTCCGGTCATGCCGGTGATGGTGCCGGTGGGTCCGGTCGTGCTGGTGGTGGGTCTGCTGCTTCGCATGCGGATCCGGGGGCGTCTGCCTCGCATGCGGGCGCCTCGCCGGCGTCGGTCCATGCGGATGCTGGTAGCGGTCATGCCGGTGGTTCCGAGGCCTCGCACGCGGACGCTGCCAGTGGTGGGTCCGGTCACGGCGACGCCAGCGGGAGCAGTAGTCACACTGGTGGTTCCGAAGCCTCGCACGCGGATGCCAGCAGCGGTGGAACCGGCCATGGCGACTCCGGCGCCGGTCACACCGACACCAGCGGGACCGGCCATGCCGGCGATGGGCCTGCTGCCTCACATGCGGATGCCGGTAGCAGTCATGCCGGCGGTTCCGAGGCCTCGCACGCGGATGCCGCCAGCGGCGGTGCCGGTCGCACCGACGCCAGCGGGACCGGCCATGCTGGCGATGGGTCTGCTGCCTCGCATGCGGATGCCGGTAGCAGTCATGCCGGCGGTTCCGAGGCCTCGCACGCCGACGCCAGCGGCGGAACCGGCCATGCCGACTCCGGCGCCGGTCACACCGACACCAGCGGGTCCGGTCATGCTGGCGAGGGCGCCAGCGGGTCCGGTCATGCTGGCGAGGGTGGGTCCGGTCGTGCTGGTGATGGGTCTGCTGCCTCGCACTCGGCGGCGGGGGCGTCTGCCTCGCATGCGGGTGCCTCGCCGGCGCCGGTGCATGCGGATGCTGGTAGCGGTCATGTCGGTGGTTCTGAGGCCTCGCATGCGGATGCTGGTAGCAGTCACACTGGTGGTGGTTCTGGGGTTTCGCATGCCGATGCTGCCACCGATGGGGCCGGTCATGCCGGTGGGCGTGGGGGCGGTTCGTCTGCTGATGAGGCCGGTGGGTCTCATGGTGGGGGTTCGGCGTCGGCTCATGCGGCTGGTGCTGCTGTGGCTGGTACGGCTGGGCTGGGTGTGGCGGGGGCTGGTGCTGCTCATGCTCTTGGTGGTGGAACGCATGCCCGCGGGCTGGGTGGCGCGACCCCGCATACGCATACTGGTGGGGCTCATGGTGCGGGGGCCCGGTCCTACCAGGGCCCGGATGGCCCTGGTAGCGGCCACTCGTCTCGACGGGCCGGCGACAACGGCCGCCCCGAGGGCGCGGGGCCCGATGAGTCCGGGACTTCGGATGCGCCTAAGAAGAACGACACGCCTGATACTGGTGCTGCTCGTGATTCCAATGCTGCCACTGATGCCGACAGGCACGGGCCTGACGATGACTCGGTGCACGACCGCGATCACCGCGACAGTGGAGACCATGACCATTCTGATCCTGACCAGTCGGGTTCCGGTGACGGCGGTACGCCCGACCATGACAAGACCGTTCCCGAGCTGTTCGAAGACCGCTCCCGCTACATAGAGGCACGTAACGACGCGGAAGCAAGGCTTGATGCGCATATGCCCGAAGGCCGCTCCAGGAGCGACTTCAACGCCACCAACGAGAAAGACACTCTGGAAGACCTCCGCCTTTCTGGTTACGACCGGGATGAGATCGGCGAACTCCAGAGAGCGGCATGGGATGCGACTGATGCGCGGCGTGATGTGAATCAGACGACGGCGCGTATTGGTGAGGTCGGTGGGGAGCAGTACTTGGATGAGCATCCGGATTATGAGATTGCTGGTCCGGAGTTCCGTACGAGGCCGGGGGAGACGCCGCCGGGGGGTTGGTCGGATGGTGCGGCTGTCAAGGTCGATAGGTCGGAGTTCGATATTTCTGAGTTCAAGGGTGGTGGTGCGAGGCTCGATCGGAGGCCGGTGAGGACCGAGTTCGAGGGGCCTGCGCGTCAGGGGGATCCGGCCTATTCTCGTAGCCATTTGTTGACTGATCCGCGTTTCGCTCAGTATTTCCATGATCATCCTGACCTATGGGAGAGTATTAAGCGGGGTGACACGCGGTTGAATTTCAAGGCGATTTTTACTCGTACTCCGGATGGGCCGCCTCTCGTGCGTGATTTCCCGTTCGACTTGACCACGAGCAGTGGTGGTTCGGAGGTTCGTGATGCGCTCCAGGCCAGGATCGACGCTCTTGACAGCGCTTCCGCGCCACCCCGTCCGAACATACCCGAGGGCCTTGCAGGGTCATGTGACATTGCGTCCGATGGTGATGGTGAGGCGGATGATGGTGCGAGTGGTCGGCGGGCCGCCGGTGATGATGACGGCGGTCAGGGTTAGACTGATCGGTGACATGATGAAAGGAGTCCTTGATGACTGACAACAACGACTTCCCGACCGAGACGGTCCTGTCGGATGGGTCCGTGTACCGTGTGGTGCCGGTTGAGACTGGTGTGAGGGCGATCCGTGCCTGGGCCGAGTATCCGTGGCCTATGAGTCCGGCTCAGGCCCTGGCTTTGCGTGACCGGCTCGGCTGGACCTCCTCACCCACCAAGGAATGGATGCTCACGACCGACCACGATCTGGAGGAGAAAGACGCTTCCTTCGCCACCATCAAGAGAGGACAGACGGTCGCCAATTTCCGTATGTCTTTGACGTCCCGTGTGCCCAAGGATGTGATGGATGAGGCCGTTCCTATTACGGGACGGGCTTTCGATGCCTATGTTGAGGCGCTCACCGCCGTCTACGGCCAGGGCACGCGCAGCAAGCGCAAGCAGCATGCCTCAGTGACGTGGGCTCTGCCCAGCGATGCATCGGTAAGAATCGGCACCGTCGGCTGGGTCATTGATGCCGATGTCACCTCGCCGGCGGGCAATGAGGCGGCTAGGGGTGAGGCTCAGTACTTCGCTGAGATCGCCGACGAGAACGACCCCGCCCGCTGACCCATCGACAACCCGGACACCTGACCACCACCAATGCAGGAGGACACCCTGTGACTGCTGATACAGTCGATGCTGTTTTCCCGTGTCGGTCGGTTTTGTCGGATGGATCTGTGTACCGTGTGGTGCCGGTTGAGACTGGTGTGAGGGCGATCCGTGCCTGGGCCGAGTATCCGTGGCCTATGAGTCCGGCTCAGGCCCTGGCTTTGCGTGACCGGCTCGGCTGGACCTCCTCACCCACCAAGGAATGGATGCTCACGACCGACCACGATCTGGAGGAGAAAGACGCCTCCTTTACCACCATCAAGAGAGGACAGACGGTCGCCAGCTTTGACTTGTCTTTGACGTCCCGTATTCCCAAGGATATGATGGATGAGGCCGTTCCTATTACGAAGAGGGCGTTTGATGCCTATGTTGAGGCGCTCACCGCTGTTTACGGTCAGGGCGATCGTTCGCGTAGTCGTGGTGTCCTGTCGGTGACGTGGACTCTGCCCAGCGACACATTGGTGGAGATTGGTACCGTCGGCTGGGTCATTGATGTTGATGTCGATTCCCCGGCGAGCAATGAGGCGGCTAGGGGTGAGGCCCAGTACTTCGCTGAGATCGCCGACGAGAACGACGTGCCCTACATCGATATCGATAACCCGGACAGCTGATCACCAGCTGTGCTACGATCTCTCACAGACCGCGGTATCCTGACAAGAAGGGAGCTTCGTGACTGACGATACAGCTGGTGCTGTTTTCCCGTGTCGGACGGTTTTGTCGGCTGGGTCCGAGTTTCGGGTGGTGCCGGTTGAGGCTGGTGTGCGGGCGATCCGTGCCTGGGTTGAGTATCCGTGGCCTATGAGTCCGGCTCAGGCTCTGGCTTTGCGTGACCGGCTCGGCTGGACCTCCTCACCCACCGATGAGGAGATGTTCACGACCGACCATGGTATCGGTGAGAAAGACGCCTGGTTTCTCACTGCTGGAGCCAACAGGGGTACCAGAACCGTCTCCAGCTTCCGTATGTCTTTGACGTCCCGTATTCCCAAGCCGGTCAGGGCGGAGGCTGTTCCTATTGCGGGGAGGGCGTTCGATGCCTATGTTGAGGCGCTCACCGCTGTCTACGGTCAGGGCAAGCGCTCACGCAATCGTGGTGTCCTGTCGGTGACGTGGACTCTGCCCAGCGACACATTGGTGGACATTGGTACCGTCGGCCGCGTCGTATCCGTCGACGTCGATTCCCCGGCGCTCAATGAGGCGGCTAGGGGTGAGGCTCAGTACTTCGCTGAGATCGCCGACGAGAACGACCCCGCCCGCTGACCCATCGACAACCCGGACACCTGACCACCAGCTGCGCTACGGTCTCTCACGGGCAGCAGCATTCTGATGAGGAGGACACCCTGTGACCGCTAGTACAGCTGGTGCTGTTTTCCCGTGCCGGACGGTCCTGTCGGATGGGTCCGTGTACCGGGTGGTGCCGGTTGAGACTGGTGTGAGGGCGATCCGTGCCTGGGTTGAGCATCCGTGGCCTATGAGTCCAGCTCAGGCTCTGGCTCTGCGTGACCGGCTCGGCTGGACCTCCTCACCCACCGATGAGGAGATGTTCACGACCGATCATGGTATCGGTGAGAAGGACGCCTCCTTCAACACCATTGAGGCCGGCGGGGACACCAGAACCGTCTCCAGCTTCCACCTGTCTTTGACGTCCCGCATTCCCAAGCCGGTCAGGGCGGAGGCTGTTCCTACTGCGGGGAGGGCGTTCGATGCCTATGTCGAGGCGCTCACCGCCGTCTACGGTCAGGGCAAGCGCTCACGCAATCGTGGTGTCCTGTCGGTGAAGTGGACTCTGCCCAGCGACACATTGGTGAACATTGGTACCATCGGCCGCGTCGTATCCGTCGACGTCGATTCCCCGGCGCTCAATGAGGCGGCTAGGGGTGAGGCTCAGTACTTCGCTGAGATCGCCGACGAGAACGACCCCGCCCGCTGACCCATCGACAACCCGGACACCTGACCACCAGCTGTGCTACGGTCTCTCGCAGGCGGCAGCATTCTGACGAGGAGGACACCCTGTGACTACTGGTGCTGTTTTCCCGTGTCGGACGGTCCTGTCGGATGGGTCCGTGTTCCGTGTGGTGCCGGTTGAGACTGGTGTGAGGGCGATCCGTGCCTGGGCTGAGCATCCGTGGCCTATGAGTCCGGCTCAGGCCCTGGCTCTGCGTGACCGGCTCGGCTGGACCTCCTCACCCACCGATGAGGAGATGTTCACGACCGACCATGATCTGGAGGAGAAAGACGCCTTCTTCGCCACCATCAAGAGGGGACAGACGGTCGCCAGCTTTGACTTGATTTTGACGTCTCGTGTGCCCAAGGAGGTGATGGATGAGGCCGTTCCTATTACGGGGCGGGCGTTCGATGCCTATGTTGAGGCGCTCACCGCCGTCTACGGTCAGGGCAAGCGCGGAAAGCGCAAGCAGCATGCCTCAGTGACATGGGTTCTGCCCAGCGATGCATCGGTAAGAATCGGCACCGTCAGCTGGCTCATCAGTATCAGCATCACCTCCCCGGCGGGCAATGAGGCGGCTAGGGGTGAGGCCCAGTACTTCGATGAGATCGCCGACGAGAACGACCCCGCCCGCTGACCCATTGACAACCCGGACACCTGCCCACCACCAGAGAGGGGAACTACTTCGTGACTGACGATGCAGCCGATGCTTTTCGGCACCGGACGGTTTTGTCGGATGGGTCTGTGTTCCGGGTGGTGCCGGTTGAGACTGGTGTGAGAGCGATCCGTGCCTGGGCCGAGCACCCCTGGCCTATGAGTCCGGCTCAGGCTCTGGCTTTGCGTGATCGGCTCGGCTGGACATCCTCACCCACCGATGAGGAGATGCTCACGACCGACCGTGGTATCGGTGAGAAGAACGCCTGGTTTCTCACCGCCGAGGCCGGCGGGGACACCAGAACCGTCTCCAGCTTCCGCATGGCTTTGACGTCCCGCATCCCCAAGCCGGTCAGGGCGGAGGCTGTTCCTATTGCGGGGAAGGCGTTTGATGCCTATGTTGAGGCGCTCACCGCCGTCTACGGTCAGGGCACGCGCTCACGCAATCGTGGTGTCCTGTCGGTGAAGTGGACTCTGCCCAGCGACACATTGGTGAACATTGGTACCATCGGCCGCGTCGTATCCGTCGACGTCGATTCCCCGGCGCTCAATGAGGCGGCTAGGGGTGAGGCCCAGTACTTCGATGAGATCGCTGACGAGAACGACCCCGCCCGCTGACTCATCGACAACCCGGACACCTGCCCACCACCAGAGAGGGGAACTACTTCGTGACTGACGATGCAGCCGATGCTTTTCGGCACCGGACGGTTTTGTCGGATGGGTCTGTGTTCCGGGTGGTGCCGGTTGAGACTGGTGTGAGAGCGATCCGTGCCTGGGCCGAGCACCCCTGGCCTATGAGTCCGGCTCAGGCTCTGGCTTTGCGTGACCGGCTCGGCTGGACATCCTCACCCACCGATGAGGAGATGTTCACGACCGATCATGGTATCGGTGAGAAGGACGCCTCCTTCGCCACCATCAAGAGAGGACAGACGGTCGCCAGCCTCCATCTGTCTTTGACGTCCCGCATTCCCAAGCCGGTCAGGGCGGAGGCTGTTCCTATTGCGGAGAGGGCTTTCAATGCCTATGTTGAGGCGCTCACCGCCGTCTACTGTCAGGGCAAGCGCTCACGCAATCGTGGTGTCCTGTCGGTGAAGTGGACTCTGCCCAGCGACACATTGGTGAACATTGGTACCATCGGCCGCGTCGTATCCGCCGACGTCGATTCCCCGGCGCTCAATGAGGCTGCTAGGGGTGAGGCCCAGTACTTCGATGAGATCGCCGACGAGAACGACGTGCCCTACATCGATATCGATAACCCGGACAGCTGACCACCGGCTGCGCTGCGGTCTCTCACGGGCAGCAGCATTCTGATGAGGAGGACACCCTGTGACTACTGGTGCTGTTTTCCCGGCCGAGACGGTTTTGTCGGATGGGTCCGTGTTCCGTGTGGTGCCGGTTGAGGCTGGCGTGAGGGCGGTCCGTGCTTGGGCTGAGTATCCGTGGCCTATGAGTCCGGCTCAGGCTCTGGTTTTGCGTGACCGGCTCGGCTGGACCTCCTCACCCACCGATGAGGAGATGTTCACGACCGACCATGATCTGGAGGAGAAGGACGCCTCCTTTACCACCATCAAGAGGGGGCAGACGGTCGCCAGCTTCAACATGTCTTTGACGTCCCGTATTCCCAAGGAGGTGATGGACGAGGCCGTCCCTATTACAGAGAGGGCTTTCGATGCCTATGTCGAGGCGCTCACCGCCATCTACGGTCAGGGCAAGCGCTCACGCAATCGTGGTGTCCTGTCGGTGACGTGGACTCTGCCCAGCGACACATTGGTGAACATCGGTACCGTCGGCTGGGTCATTGGTGTTGATGTCAACTCCCCGGCGGGCAATGAAGCGGCTAGGGGTGAGGCCCAGTACTTCGCTGAGATCGCCGACGAGAACGACGTGCCCTACATCGATATCGACAACCCGGACACCTGACCACTACCATCAGGAGGGCATCCTGTGACTGCTGATACAGCTGGTGCTGTTTTCCCGTGTCGGTCGGTCCTGTCGGATGGGTCCGTGTACCGGGTGGTGCCGGTCGGCGTTGGTGTGAGAGCGATCCGCGCCTGGGCCGAGCACTCCTGGCCCATGAGTCAGGTATGAGCACGCCCGCCGAGCACGGTCCTCAGCCGTGCACGAGGTCCAGACCCACGCTGGCGACCACCGGGGCGATCCCCAGCACGACGAAGGCAGGCAGATGGCACAGTCCGAGCGGGACCACGAGCCGCACGGCCAAACGCTCAGCGGCCTCCTCGTCGGCCGCCCGTCTCCCGGCCCGCAGGGCGGCGGCGGTCCCGACCAGGAGCGCCGTCGGAGAGGCCCCATCCTCCCAGCCGGGACGCAGACACCCTTCCAGACGCGTACGACGCTCCCTCCAAGCGGCATCGTCAGGCGCCTGCCAGGCCTCATCCCATTCCGCACCCAGCAGCAGCGCCCGCCCCACAACCGTCAGTCCCCTCTCGTCAAGGGCTTCGCCAAGGGCCTGCAGAGCCCCTGGCAGAGAAGCCCCTGCCGACAGCGCTGCAGCCGCCAGATCGAGCACGAGAGCCTCATCCACCCTGCAGACGGGGGCCGTCGCCGCCGCGACCAGGCGCGCCGTCACCCGGTGACCCACGACCATGAGGCCGATCCCGAACAGCCCCAGGGCGCTTCCCAGACCGCCATCGAGCAGAACCTCCTCGGGGCGCGCACCCACCGCCGCCCCCAGCAGCAGGCCGGCCAACGGCAGCAGGGCCAGGAGCCGGGCGGTCGAGCGCGGCCCGGATAGCGCGGTGCGCCGCGACGCCTCGGCGTGCCCGGACTCGGCCACGCCCCCGGCGACCGCCTCCAGGATGCCGGCCAGAGGAGCGCCGAGCGAGGCCGTCAGCCGGCACGCCGCCACCGCTCCGGGCACCGCCGCCGTCGCTGCCCGTCGCCTCCGCCGGGAGGCCCGGCGGCCCGGCAGCGGAGGGTTCCACACCCACCTGCCGCGCACGCGGGCCGGCATCCAGCCGTCAGGCGCCGCCTCGGCCAGTTCCCGCAGGGCGGGCGGCACGCCGTCCTCACCCGGCTCAACCCCCTCGGACACCCCGGAGCGCTCCAGGGCGCGCAACCAGGCGCGCTGCGGGGTGGCCCCGGCGCGCAGCAGGGTGGCGACCTCGGTCAGGAGCAGCCCGACATCGAGATCGGCCCGCTCGCGGGCACCCGACGCACCGCCGCGCCCGATGGCGCCCGCGCGGCGCGTCCCCCGCTCGTCGGGAAGCTCGCGCCTGGCCGGCAGCAGCACGACGGCGGCGGCGAGCGCCACTAGCAACCCGATAGCGACTACCTCGCCGTTCATCGCGACCCGCCTGTGAGTACCGCTGTGACCGGTTCCGTGCCGATGCGCCTGGCCAAGGCGTCGGCCGACGGGCCGGCGCGCACAACCCCGTCCGAACCGAGCAGGAGCGCCTCCAGGCACATCAGATGCCCGCCCTCGTCCCGGTGCAGCATGCCGACGCTGGCCACATAGCGCCGTGCGCTCGGTGAGACGGGGCTCCGCCCCGACCCCGCCCCGCGTCCCGGGACGGCCTCCGCTGCAAGCGCTCCCCTGGTGCGCCGCAGATGGATGACGGCGTCCAGAGCGCTGGCGGCCTGAGCCGCGACCGCGATCTCGTCGAGCCCGGCGAGCGCTCCGAGCGCGGTCAGACGCGCGGGCACATCCGCCGGGGAATTGGCGTGCAGGGTGGCCCAGCCGCCCTCGTGCCCGGTGTTGAGAGCGGTAAGCACATCGCGCACCTCGGGCCCGCGGCATTCCCCCAGGACGATACGGTCGGGCCGCATGCGCAGGGCGGTGCGCACGAGCGCGGTCATGGGCACGGCGCCGATGCCCTGAACATTGTCGCTCCGCTCCTGGAGGTGGATGACGTGGGGGTGGTCGGGGCGCAGCTCGCTGGCCTCCTCGATACACACGATGCGCTCCGTGGCGGGCACGAGCCCCAGAAGAGCGGCCAGCAGAGTGGTCTTGCCGGTGCCGGTGGCGCCGGTGACCAGGCAGGAGGCGCGAGCGGTCACCAGGCTCTCCAGAACGGCATCCAAGCCGGGGGCGAGAGTGCCGGCGTCGGTCAGCTCGGCCAGAGTGAAGGCGCGGCGTCGTTTGGTGCGCAAGCAGATAAGAGTACCGTCGGCGCTCAGGGGCGGCAGGACGGCGTTCAGACGGGTGCCGTCGGGCAGGGTGGCGTCGACGACGGGGCTGGCATCATCCAGTCGGCGCCCGCAGGAGGCCGCCATGCGGACGGCGAGAGCCCGCGCCTGCGTCTCGGGGAGGACGGCGTCGGGCACGGCCTCGAGACCGCGGCCGCGGTCGATCCACGTGGTGCCGGCGCCCACAAGGACGTCGGTGACCCCGTCGGCGGACAGCAGCGGCTGGAGCACGGGACCGGCGCCCTCGACGTCGGCGCGCACACGACGGCTGAGGCGGGCCAGTCCGCCGGCTCCGGTGGTGGGCGCGGCGCCCGCGCCCAGAGCGCTCTCCAGGCTGGCACCGCGCGCCAGCGCCCCGCGCACGGTGGCGAGTTCGTCCCCCGCAGCCGCGTCCGTCCCGCCTCCCCGCCCGGCGGGGACCGCCCGTGAGCTCACCATGGCCGGTCCGCTCTGACCAGCTCCGCTGCGAGCGCGCGGGCGGCGCGGCGAGTAGCCCCCCGGCCCCGGGTGGGGTCGTCGCCGCGTGCGACCCGTTGGGTGACGGCCCGGTCATGGGGAATCGTCGCAATCACCGGCGCCCGGGTCATGATCTCAAGCTCGTCGAGGACGAGATCCTCCCCGACCAGCCGCACGGCCATGGCCACCGAGCCGCTCTCACGGGTTCGGTAGCGGGCGGCGAGAGCCTCAGCGGCGAGGGCGGCGCGCAGATCCAGAGCTGTCACGAGCAGAGTCAGAGCGCCGGGCGGCAGGTCGATGCCGCGCGGCAGATCGACCAGTACGAGGTCGTGGTGCGCGGCCAGCGCCTCCAGGGCGGGGACCAAGCAACTCCGATCGGGGATCCCGCCGCGTGCATCGCCGGTCAGGACGGGCATGCCGAGCCAGGTGGGCAGGACCGGAACGAGCCGGTCGGGACGGAAGGCGGCCTCGTCCGCGGGCAGGTCGCTCCAACGCAGGCCGGGGACGACGTCGTCGCCGATGAGCAGGCCGAGACCGCCGGCCGGATCCGCGTCCAGGAGCGAGACCCGGGCGCCGGCGACGGTGCAGGCGCGCGCGAGGTGGAGCAGGAACGTGCTCGTGCCCAGGCCGCCGCGGGTCCCGACCAGGGCGACGATGCGGGCGCGCGGCGGGTGCTGGGCGCTCAGCAGGGCGGCGACAAGACGGTCGAGGCCGTCAGGCGCGGCCAGTGACTCCACATCGAAGGTAACCAGGCGCTGCCCCGCGGGTGCCTCGGGAAGTACGGCTGAGGGCCCCAGGAGCAGGACAGCGTCCGCGCTCGGCGTCAGCGCGGCGACGGCGTCGAGCGGGTCGTCCGAGGGGGAACACAGGAACGGGTCGGCGCCGGTGCAGGCGCGCACGAGCGCGAGGACCTCCTCGTCCAGGGGGCCCGAGGAGTCGGCCGCGGCGATCGGCCCCTCGGATCGGGGGTCCGTGCGGCCGGCCCCGACCGGCCCGGCGAAACCGGCCGCCATGATGAGGACGCTGACGCCCGGCGCCGGCGGAGCGCCTTCGGCCGTACGGCTCGCGCAAGCCGCGGGCGGCGGTTCGAGGCCGGGGGCGCGAGCGCTCATCGGCGGCGCGGCCGAGGCACCGCGAACGGCTGAAGGGGCGGGTGAGGCGGGCACGGCGACTCCTTCGGTTCGAGCGGGATACGGGGGCGTCGTCCCCGCGTCCTCAGGGTGAGACAGGAGGGGTCGACGCCGCATCCGATCCCTCCGGTCCCTGTGGGCAGCGCAGTCGCGGCCGGCCCTGTGGAGCCCTGCAACGACTTCGACATGCGCTCACGCGCAGGGGCGGCGGATCGGACGGTTCGGAGGGAGGAGCCCTCGGGAGGAGCGAAGCGAAAGGGCAGGTCCTGCTCCGGTCTCGGGAAGGCGGGTACCCTCGTGACAGCGTGACAGGCATCGCGATGAGAATGAGGATTGGGGGCGAGCGGTGGCGACCCCTACGCGCCCGGACCCGGAAGCCGCGGACGGCGCCCGGCGGCCCGATGCCCCGACAGCCAGCCGGGGCGCCGACCCGTCGGCCCTTCCCGCATCCGTCGGTCCCGCCGCATCCAGCGCCGGCGAGTCCCCCGCCCTCGCATCCGCCGGGCGCACGTGCGCCTACTTCGACCTCGACAAGACCATTCTGGCGACGTCGGCCACGATCGCTCTTGGTTCGCCCATGCGCCGCAGCGGCCTGATCTCGACCGCCTCCCTGGCGCGCGGAGTCCTCTCCCAGCTCCCCTACCTCCTGGTGGGCGCCGACGAGGGCCAGACCGCCCGTCTCATGGAGCGTCTGGCGCTCATGTCCGCCGGCATCGAGCGCGCGCACTTGCAGGGCGTCGTGCACGACGCCCTGGCCACCGCGATCGAGCCCGCCGTCTACGCCGAAGCCCTCGACCTCATCGAGGCCCACCACCGGGCCGGGCACGACGCCGTCGTGGTCTCCGCCTCCTTAAGCGAGATGGTCGAGCCGGTCGCCGCGCTCGTCGGGGCCGACCGCGCCATCGCCACCCGCATGGAGGTCGACGCCCGGGGCCGTTTCACCGGCCGGATCGCTCACAGTCTGCTGCACGGCGCCAAGGTCGACGCCCTCGCCGAGGACGCGCGCGACCACGGCATCGATCTCGCCCGCTCCTGGGCCTACTCCGACTCCATCTCGGACCGCCCCATGCTCCGAGCCGTCGGTCATCCGGTCGCGGTCAACCCCGACCGGGAATTGCGGCGCCTGGCCGAAGCTCAGGACTGGCCGGTGCGCGACTTCGCCCGCCCGGTGCGGGTACGCCGTCCGAGGCTGCCGGCACCGCGTCCGCGAACCCCGGGGACGGGCGCCGGGCCCGTCCGCAGCGCGGTCGGTCTTGTCACGGTCCTCGCCGCGGCCGGCACGGCGAGCGTGGTGATGGCGCGTCGGCGGGGCCGGTGACGGGCCCCGCCGGCGCGCCCCGGGAGTCCGGGACGCCTCAGTCGGACACCCCGCCGACCGCCGTCGTCCCCGCCCGAACCGCCCGGCAGATCGTCTGCGCCTCCTGGATCCCCACGAGGATCGCCTCCGCCTGCCACACGACCCACGCCACCACGCCCTCATGAGTTCCGGAGGCGTAGGCGGCGATCGCCTCCGCGTAGGCCGCCGGCACGCGTCCGGCGTACCGATCGGTGACGGCGACCCCGGTCGGTTCGAGCCCGTCGCGGGTGACGAGGTGGCGGACCAGCAGTCTGCCGACAGCGGCATTGCCGGCGAGGAAGGGACGCGCGGTCGCCATCTCGGCGTGCACGAGCGCGGCGCGCACGAGCGCAGGAGCGCCGCGCAGGTCGATGAGGCGGATCAGAGCCCCCAGTCGCGCTGCCAGGGCCTCGCCATCGGGAGCGGGGCCCGGACCCCCCTCCACGGGAACGGTCCCGCCGATCCGGGGGGCCGCGACGGCGTCCAGCGGGATCCGCCCGGCGACGGCGATGGGTCCGGCCACGTCCCGGTGCAGAGCGGTCAGCAGCGCCCGCGGAGGCGGCTGGGCGGGCCTGGCATCGCCGCGCAGATCCGGCATCCAGGTCGTCAGGCGCGCCCCGGCCCGCCACAGTCCGGCGACGGCATCCAGCGACGGGTCGCCGGTGGCGGCCTCGGTGAGCGCGCGGGCGGCAACGGCCTCGCGCAGGACGGCGGTAGGCACGACCACGCCCTCGATTCCGCCCGAGGCGATGGCGCAACGCACCGCCGCCTCGGCGCGGGCCTCGCGCCACCGGCGCCGTAGGGCCTCATGCCACCGCAGCTCGGCCGAAGCCTCGCGCAGGGCCCCGGCCGCGCGCACGACCCGCTCGTCGGCGGCAATGGCGCGCAGCGCCCGGGAGACAGGACCCGTATCGGCGTGCGGGGCGCCCGGCCCCGTCCGCCCGACGCGCCTCGACGCCTCCTCGGCCGCGGGATACAACTGACAGCTGCCTCCGCGGCCGGGGCCCGACCCGATGCTCACCCCCATACTCATCATCGCTTCACTGTAGTAGCGGTTGGAGCGAGGAGCATGAGACGCCGCTGCCCCCGCGCTCCCGACCACCTCGAACCGGCCCCCGCGCCGCACGTCTCATCTAGGCTTCGGGCCGTGACCCCCGCCCCGAGCCTCGACGTACGCGGCCCCTCCCCGGCGTCTCCGGGAGGCGCCCCGCTCGCTCCGCGTCCTCGACGCGTCGATTACCTCCTGGCCGTCGCCGTCGGGGTCGCTGCGGCCCCCGCGACCATGGTTCTGCTCGGCACCGCGTCGAGTCTGGCCGCCGCCGACCGACTGCCCCTGGCGGTGCTCCACCTCGCCCTGGCGCTGACGGTGTGCGCCGCCGCGCAGTGGTTCTTCGCCGTACGCTCCTCACTGGGCGGGCTCGCCGCCGGTCTGGTGGCACTGGTGGCGCAGGTGGCCGTGCTCCTGTCCCCGCAGGGGTCCCAGTCCGCCCCGACGCCGTGGGCGCGCACCTTCATTCCGACCGGTACGCTGCTGGTCACCGCGGGTGTGCTCCTGGGCGGCTCGTGGGGCATGCGCTACGCCCGCCGCGCTGGACGCGACGACGCCCGACTGGCCGTGCGCCTGACGGCGGCCGACCGCACCATGGGAGTGACGCCGTCCGCTCCGCCGTCGAGGCGTCGCGATCACGGCATGTCTCTCATTGTGACGGCGGCAACCACCGTTGCCGCCTTGGCGCTGCTCCAGCACGGTTACGCCGATCTGGTCGGCCCTCTCGGCGATTCCGCCAGCCCGGTCGACTCCCTCACGACCCTCGGCGCCCTCGTCCTGCTCGCCCTGGGCGCCTTCGTCACGGGTCGTTCGACCCTCGGCGCCCGGGCGACGGGCCCGTTGCTCGGGCTCGCCGGCCTGCCGGCGCTGCTCGGCGGGGCGCGACCCGCAGTGCCGGGAACGGAAGCGCTCGTGCGGTGGCTGCCCCACGACCCGACCGGTGTGGGCCTGATCGCGACCGGCATACTGCTCACGACGGTGGGCTGGGGCGCGCATCTGGCCAGGCACCGGAGCCGCGCCGAGGAGCTGGTCGGGCTCAGATCCGTCGAGCCGACGACGCCGGCGCTCGGCGCCGCCCACTCGCAGGAGGCATCATGACCCGCGGTCCGCGACGCTCCCGCAGAAGACCGCAACAGTCCCGCAGCCGCGGCCCCGGCACGCCTTCCCCCGGCCGTGCCGGGAGGCGACTACCGTGGCCCGCAGGAAGCAGGGTAGAAGGAGGCCTCGTGAGCACCGAGAATTCCAGTCGTTCCGAGAAGGAGGAGACCGAGGCGCCTAAGAAGGGCGAACCCGCCGATGCCGGTGACGCGTCCGCGGCCGGAGCCGTTTCCCCGCAGATGCCGTCCCCCACCCCGGCGCTCGGCGACGACGGCGAGCCCCCGGCCGAGCGCGAGGGACTCGGGTGGACCGGCGCCGCCGCTTCTCCGGGGCTGCCGGCACCGCTCACCGGGCCGGACGCAGGCGCACCGCCCACCGGGCCCGACGCAGCGGCCGCTGCGGGGAATTCCTCCGGCCCCGCCATGCCCGTGCAGCCCGGCGCCTCGGGTCCACCGGAACTGTCGCTGCCCGTCGATGCGAGGACGATTCCCGTGGGCCGCCCCGTCGACGATCCTCTTGAACTCGAAAGGCCCGGCCCCACCATCCCGTCCGTCCCCGATCCGGGAGCACCGGAGGAAGAAGGCCGGCCTCCCATCGAGGACACGGCCGTGCGCCGCCGCTCTCTGTTCACCGCCGCTCCCGCCTCCGGCCCCGCTGAGCAGGTGCCGGCGGAGCCCGACCCGGTACCCGATCGCGGTCGGGCGCCCGAGGGGAGGATCGCGGGTGACTCGGGATGGCGAACAGAGCCGCCTCAAGCGCCCGGCGCGGGACGCCAGGCGTTCACGACCCGGCCCCGAGGCGGAGCCGGTGCGGCGGGCCCCGGCGGCCCCGTCGACCGGGTCGGGCAGGACGCACCCGCCGCGCGCAGCAGCAGGAGCGCCCTGAAGGGCAGGCATGCCGCCGACGACGACGTGCCGCTCGACGGCTCCACTGTGGTCGGGCACCCGAAGTCGCGGACCGCCGCCCACTGGGCCGGCATCCTCGTGTCGATCGTGGCACTGCCCATCGCCTGGTTCTTCCTCCACGACGGCGCCTCGGCGGCGACCGCCGCACCGGCGGAGCCCCACGTGTTCACCACGTCGGCGCGCGGCGCGGTCGAGCTGGGGTCGGGCGCGCTGGCCCTCGCCGTCGCCCTGTGGATGGCGCGCTACACCAGTGCGGGCAGCATTGTCGTCGGGGTCGTTTCAATCCTGCTGGGACTGCCCTTCCTCGTCCTCCCCGGGGTGATGACCGACGTCGTCTCGCCATTCCTCGATGATCTGAACGCGCAGTCCGCCCTCGGCACGAGCCTGAGCGACTACCTGTGGGCCGACGCCGTCACCGGCAAGTTCCTGGCTCTGGGCGTGTTCATGGTGATGGTCGGCGTCGTCTCGCACTCGGCCCGACGCGCGGGACGACGCGAGCAGGAGGTCATCGACCGCGTGCGCCGCGACTGACTGACGGCGGAGCGCTCTCGGCTAACCTGGAGGGCGTGCCCTTCCGCCTACCCCGGCCCGCCCCGACGGCTCCGGGGGCTCCGTCCACGGTTTCCGCGCGCGACGCCCTGCGCGACGTCGTGCCCGTTGTCATCGGCTATGCGACTTTGGGACTGGCCGCCGGCATGCTGCTGGTGGCCGAGGGCTGTCGTGGTGGTGGGCGCCGCTGTGGAGCGTCGTCATCTACTCGGGCACGATGCAGATGCTGCTCGCGCCCCTGGCGGGATCGGGCGAGCCATTGGCGGCGATCGCGACGACGACGGCCTTCGTCTCGAGTCGGCACGTCTTTTACGGGCTGGGCTTCCCCCTGAACCGTGTGCGCGGGGGCGCCCTCGCCCGGTTCTACGCCGTTCACACCATCACCGATGAGGTCTATGCGCTGCTCGCTTCCAAGGATCGCACGGCGATGACCAGCCGCTACATCCTCACCATCGAAGCGGTCAGCCACGTGTCGTGGACTCTGGGGACGGCGGCGGGCGCCCTGGCGGGCACCGGGCTGGCGGCGCTGATCGGTGGGAACATCACACTGCTGGGCTTCGTCCTGACCTCTCTGTTCGTCGTTCTGGCCATCGAGAACTGGAGGAGCCATCCGGATCCGGCGGTCCTGGTCATCGGGGTCCTCGCGGGCGCCGTCGGCATGACGGTCGGGGGGTCGGCCGCCCTGCTCAGCGCTCTGGGCGTGCTGTCGGCGGGGCTCGTCGCGCTCTACTGCCGGCGCCGCTGCTCGACGAGCGGCCCCGCGGCTCGACGGGCCGTCTCCGGCGCGCCCGGCACGGACCCCGCCGAGCCCGGCGCGAGCGGAACGGATCACGAGTCCGGACGGGCCCGTTGATGCTGACCGATCCCCGCATCGCGGTCGCCGTGGTCGTCGTCGCGGTCATCACCTTCGTCTGCCGCGTCGCGCCCTTCGCGCTGCTGCGGGGTCGAAGCCGCAGCCCTCTGGTCGATTTCCTGGCCTCCACCATGCCGCTGGGCGTCATGATCGTCCTCGTGGCCTACACCCTCGACGGCGCCGCGCCGGCCACATGGCTTCCGGCCGTCGTCGGGATCGGGACGACGGCGGGCCTGCACCTGTGGCGCCGCTCGATCGGCCTGTCATTGATCGGCGGGACCGGCGTCTACATCCTGGCCAGCATCCTGCTGAGCTGAAGGGGCGGTCGGCGGCGGCCCGCCTATCGCAGGGCATCGGAGGAGATGCCGCCGACGGTCATGACCGCCCCGCAGAAGTAAGGCGCCGAGCCGGGCGCCGGTTCCCGGCTCGCACGTCGAGGCGAGCACAGTCGCGGCGAGGGGGAGAACGACGTCGAGCAGGAGGAACAGGTTGCACACGAGCATCCGCTGGTCGACGCGCCGCAGGGTGGAGACCATCGCGTGGCGGTCCCGCCGGACCCGGCCGATCAACATGACGCTGAGTGCGAAGCCCGCACGGCCGGCCCGCCGACCAGTGGCGGGCGCGGGCGGTGCGGTCGTCAGCCGAGCTGCGGCGTCGATCCCGGAGCAGCGAGGCGGCGGACCGCCGTGACGACGGCCGCACGCCTCTTCACATGCTCCTGCTCGGACAGAGGGCCGCAGAGCATCCGCGCCACTTGGGGAACGGCCGACCACCATCCCGCCACCGAGAGGACGAGCAGCATCAGGTGCGGAGCGTCGATGTCGGCGGTGATCGTTCCGGCGCTCTGCCCCTTCGTGACAGCCTCGGACTTGCACTCGTAGTACTCAGCGCGCAGAGTCTCATCGGGCACCTCGCCGTCGTAGGACAACGCCTCCCACCGCAGGAGCCGAATCAGTTCGGGGCGCTCGCGATGATAGTCGTAGACCCGCCCGGCGTAGTCGCCGATGTCCTCCGCGGCGAAGGACTCCACGGGCACCGATCGCGCCACCTCCGCCAACTCGTCGCGCAGCACCGCTGCGAACAACGCCCGCTTGTCGCCGAAGTAGTTGTACACGCGCTCCTTGTTGACTCCGGCCCTCTTCGCGATCCGCTCGATCGCCGTCCCGTCGGGCCCGTACTGGGCGAATTCCGCTGTCGCGGCCCTTTTGATCCTGCGTCTGGTCTCCGCCGTATCCCATGCCATCGGATCACCTTCTCAACCACATCTCCAACGCAACCGTTGCATCTTGCGCACGAGCGTTCCTACGATAATGACCAACGTTACCGTTGGAAGGGGAGTGCACTCGCATGTCCGGCACGAACGTACTCGTCCTCGGCGCCACCGGCCGCACCGGCGCCGCCCTGCTCAGGCACCGCCCGCCGGGCGCGCGCCTGTACGCCGGCGCACGCCGGAGGGGAGCGAAGACCGCGCCCGTCCAACGTGGCGCCGACGGCGTGCGCCTCATCGACCTCGACGATCCGTCGACGATGAGACGATCCCTGGCGGGGATCGATGTCGTCGTCAACGCGATCCGTCTGCGGGAGGACATCGCGGCGACCGCACTGATCGATCTTCACGAGCTGATCCGGCGGGCGAGCGATGAGGACGTCGACCTGCGAATCGTCCACGTGGGCGGCGCGGGATCCCTGCATCTGACGGGCGGACTCCGGTTCTGGCAGCACCCGTGCTTTCCGGCGGCGACGCTGCCGCGCGGGATCGCGCACGCCGAGCTCAGAGATCACCTCGAGACCGGCGGATGCGCGGCCCCGTGGACCTATCTCGTCCCGCCGCCCGACTACCTGCCCGATGGCCCGTGCACCGGCGATTACAAGCGGCTTGCGCCGTCGGACGATGAGACCCCGTTCCTCACCGGGCGGATCAGCTATGAGGACTTCTCCTTGGCTGTAGCGGACGCGATCGGCAACGGGTGGAGCGGAACGCACCTGATCCGCACGTGAGCTCGGCCTCGAAGGCGGGCCGAAGGCGCGAATCCACCGGCTCCGGGGACGGCGCCGCACCCACCGCCCGGAAGGCCGGCCCCAGCAGCGCTCTGCGGCCCGCACCCCCGACCGGACGGTCGGACCCCGTCGGCGCGCCCGGCGATCCGCCGCCCGGTAGGCTGCACTGGTGCCCGTCACCGTCGCCCTTCCCGGCCCTTGGACCCACCGCGACCTCACGGCCGGTGGGACTCGATTCCATGTGGCTCTCGCCGGGCCCGAGGAGCCGCTCGCCGGCGCCGGGACCGATAGCGACCCCGGTGCCGGCGGGACGACCGAGGGCGGTACCGTCCCGCCCGTCGAACCGCGCCTCGACGCGCCCCCCTCCCAGCCGCTGGTTCTTCTCGTTCACGGCTTCCCCGAGTGCTGGTGGACGTGGCGCCACGTCATCGGGCCCCTGGCGGATGCGGGCCATCGCGTCGCCGCCGTGGACCTGCGCGGCTTCGGCGGTTCGGACCGGCCGCCGTCGGGCTACGACCTGGTGACCCTGGCCTCCGACCTGGCCGCCGTCGTACGGGCGCTCGGGCACGAGAGAGCGGTCGTCGTCGGGGCCGGGCTGGGCGGCCAGGTCGCCTGGATGCTGGCGAGCCGGGAGCCGGCGACGGTCGCCGCCGTGGCGCCCGTGGGAGCCCCCCACCCTCTGGCGCTCAGGTCGTTGCGCGGCCGGATCGTCTCGGGAGCGGCCCTGCAGTACCTGTGGCTCAAGACGCCGGGGCTGCCGGAGCGGTCGCTGCGCACGACGGCGGGCGTCGAGCGATTGCTGCGCTCCTGGGCGGGCCCGCGCACGAGGCAGGCCGCGGCCGAGCAGGCGGGATTCTACGCGGCGCTCATGGCGCGGCCGGGCGCGGCGCATTCCGCACTCGAGACGGTGCGCCGCACGATTCTTAGCCACGCGGAGGCGACCTGCCTGGACAATCCCGTGACCGTCCCCGTCATGAGCGTGCAGGGCGAGCAGGACCCGCTTCAGCCGGCGCAGGCCTACGCCCGCGACACCCACCACGTCGCCGGCCACCTGCGCCAGGTGACCGTGCGCGGCGTCGGGCACTTCCCCCAGGAGGAAGCGCCCGACCGGCTGATCGACATCATCCTGCCCTTCCTGATCGAGATCGGCCGGGGCCTGTAACCGGGCGGCGGGGCCGGCGCGACCTCACACCCCTACTCGCGGGCACAGCCCGGAGTCGACCAGCGCGCACTGCCCGCAACGGGGCGAGCGCGAGCGGCATACGGCCCGTCCGTGCTCGATGAGTCGGTGGCAGCCGTCGGTCCAGCGCTCCGGCTCCCACAGCGCGGCCAGGTCCCGCTCGACCTGCACCGGGTCCTTCGACGTCGTCCACCCCAGGCGCCGCGACAGACGACCCACATGGGTATCCACGGTGATCGCCGGCATCCCGAAGGCGTCGCCCAGCACGACGTTGGCGGTCTTGCGTCCCACACCCGGCAAGGTGACAAGCATCTCGCGCACCGGTGGGACAGCGCCATCGAAGCGCTCGATCAGTTCGCCGCCCAGATCGATGAGCCGTGCGGCGCGCGTGCGCTGCATGCCGAGCGGCCGCAGCCGCGCCTCGAGGTCGCTCCGATCGGCGGCCGCCAGTGCGGCGGCGTCAGGGCAGGCCTCGAAGAGCCCTGGGGTGACCGTGTTGACGCGGGCGTCGGTGGTCTGGGCGGACAGCACCGTGGCCACCAGGAGTTGGAACGGGCCGTTGTGGTCCAGGGTGCAGCCGACGTCGGGATAGAGCTCGACGAGCTCATCGTCGACGGCGCGCGCACGCCAGACGAGGGACCCCGGGCGACTCGACACACGTGCAGGCACGGCGGCTCCTCTCCCTGGCTTCCCGCGGTTCTCCCGCGGCCTCCTTCCCGGCGCCCCCGGATCCTCCTCGGCGCTTCCCCCCTCCCCCGGAGTGCTCGGCCGAGCGGCGAGCGACGAGATCACAATCAAGACTACAGCGTCGGTCCGCGTGCCACAGATCACAAGCCGTGGCAGGATAGGGCGTGAGCCTGCCCGCCGCGCGCCGGGACTCAGACGATCAACCCCACCAGGAGGACCTTCGTGGAAGACAGCATCATCGCCAGAATCCCGCTTTTCGAGGGAATGACCCCTGAAGAGCAGGAAGAGCTGCGCGCCATGATGACGCAGACGACCCTGCGTCGTGGCGAGACCCTCTTCAACGAGGGGGACGCGGGTGACCGCCTTTACATCCTGCTCTCCGGCAAGGTGAAGCTCGGCCACGCCTCGGCGGACGGGCGGGAGAATCTGCTGGCCGTGCTCGGCCCCGGCGAGGTGGTCGGCGAGCTGACACTGTTCGACCCGGGCCCGCGCTCGACGACGGCCACCGCCGTCGCCCCCACCGAGCTGCTCACTCTCGAGCACGCTCAGCTCATGGGGTTCATCGAGTCGCACCCGGCCCTGGCCAAGGACATGCTGCGAGCTCTGGCTCAGCGCCTGCGCCGCACGAACACGGCTCTGGCCGACCTGGTCTTCTCCGACGTGCCCGGGCGCGTCGCCAAGGCCCTGCTGGACCTGGCCGACCGTTTCGGCTCGACGACGGAGGACGGTGTGCACGTCCCCCACGATCTGACCCAGGAGGAACTGGCGCAGCTGGTGGGCGCTTCCCGCGAGACGGTCAACAAGTCACTGGCCGAGTTCGTCTCCCGCGGGTGGATCCGCCTGGAGGGCCGTGCCGTCACACTGCTCGACGTCGATCGTCTCCGTCGACGCGCCCGCTGAAGGGGCCGGACCCGTCCTGGTGGCGGGATCCGCCGCCAGGACGGAGGCGAGCCGAGATGACCGCGACCGACCGATCCGGCACCGACCGCGACCCGCTGGAGTCCTGGGTCTCGGACCGGAGGGGACGCTCGGCAGTCAGGCGCGGGGGCGCTTGAGATAGGCGACGAGGCTGTCCGAGCCGGTCGGGCCGGGAACGACCTGGACGAGCTCCCACCCGTCGGCGCCCCACTGATCGAGGATCTGCTTAGTGGTGTGGATGAGCAGGGGGACGGTGGCGTACTCCCATGTGGTCGAGGTGGTCATGGGGCGAGCCTACGGGCAGCACCGCGCGCAGCGGAAGCGGGGTCCGACAGCTCATCTCACACGGGCCAGGATCCGAGGGGCGCGGCGAGCGTGGATCTCGGCGACGAGGTCGTCATCCTCCTGCCGCAGCCACTCGCTCCAGTCGGTCACCTCCGGGAAGCGGCGCAGCAGAGCCCGCCGCTCGCGCTCGGTCAGCCCGCCCCACACCCCGAAGGAGGAATCGGAGTCGAGAGCCTCGGCGAGACACTCCATACGAACCGGACACGAGAAGCACACTGACCGGATGTCCCGTTGCTCGGCGCCCTTACCGAAGAGCTGGTCCGGCTCGATGCCGGCGCACGCTGCTCGGGCAGCCCAGGTCTGATCGGTCGTCATTTCTTTCTCCCTAGCTGGTCGGCCGACCGCGCTGTCAGCCGCGTCACACCAACGACCGTATGTCAGGCGTCGCCCTCAGGCCAAATCCGCATCGACGCACGAGGCGCCTCGCACCGCTCACACCGACCCCACCAGCGACTCCTAGACCCTTCTCAGGTCGATCGCGGCGAATCCCACAGCGCCGAGACCAGGTTGCCCCGTAGGCTGTGCCCATGTCGAAGTCTCCCTCCCGCGGCAGGTCACTCACGTCGGCCCAGGTGGTCTCCATGCTCATGGTCTTCGTCCTTCTGTCGAGCGCCGGCGGCGTGCTCACCGCAGGGTTCGCGATGCCCATGGTCGGCGCTGCGACAGCTGTGACGAACGCCTCCGCCAAGCTCTTCGATGAGCTGCCCGACGACTTCAACGTTCTCGAGCCGAGCCAGATCTCGACCATCAAGGCCGCCGACGGCACGCAAATCGCCCAGTTCTACGCGGAGAACCGCATCGTCGTGCCCCTGGACGAGGTCGCGCCCATCATGCAGAACGCCATCGTCGCCGTGGAGGACCAGCGCTTCTACCAGCACAAGGGCGTCGATCCGACCGGCATCATCCGCGCCGTCGTCTCCAACGCCAACGGCGGGTCCCAGGGAGCATCGACTCTGACCCAGCAGTACGTCCGCAACGTCCTGGTGGAGGCCGCCATCCAGAAGGACGACACGGCGGCGCAGTCGGCCGCGACCGCCCGCTCGACCGCCCGCAAGATCCGTGAGATCAAGTACGCACTGACCCTGGAGCAGAGGTACTCCAAGCAGCAGATCCTCGAGGGGTACCTCAATATCGCTGCCTTCGGCCCGTCGACCTACGGGGTCGAGGCCTCCGCGCGGCACTACTTCTCGCACTCCGCCAAGGACCTGTCGATCACCGAATCGGCGCTCCTGGCGGGCCTGACCAACGCACCGGGCGCGTACGATCCGATCGCCTACCCGGACAAGGCGAAGGACCGTATGAACTGGGTCCTGGACAAGATGCACGAGGAGGAGTTCATCACCGATGAGGAATGGCAGGCCGGTTACAACACTCAGATCTCCGACATTCTGAACGTGTCGGACACCGTCGGAGGCTGCGGCACGGCCGGATCGGCGGCCTACTTCTGCGAGTACGTGGTCTCCGAGATCGAGAACTCCGATCTCTACGGAGCCACGGAGGCCGAGCGCAAGCAGCTGCTCCTGCGAGGAGGACTGACGATCACCACCACGCTCGATCAGAGCAAGCAGCAGGCGGCGGACGACGCCGTGCAGCACTACGTGCCGACACGAGACCCCTCCAACGTCAAAGCCGCACTGGCCTCCGTCGAACCGGGCACGGGCCGCATCATGGCCATGAGTCAGAACACGGACTACGGCGTGACGACCGACAGCGATTCCTCAGTGACGCAGATCTCCCTCAGTGCGGACGCCTCCCACGGCGGTCTGGAGACCGGCGGCGGCAGCTCCGGATTCCAGCCGGGCTCGACCTTCAAGGCCTTCGTCCTGGCGGAGTGGTACCAGGAGGGCCGCTCCGGCTACACATCCATGAACACCTCGCCGCGGACCTTCGGACGCTCGACGTGGAACATCTCCTGCGATCCCTCCAAGGCCGACACATGGGACGTCAGGAACGCCAATGACTCCGAGAGCGGAGCGCACAACGTGATTCAGAGTACTGCTCAGTCCATCAACGTCGGCTTCGCCCAGATGACCTCCGAAATGGACATCTGCAACATCACGAACCTGGCCGCCAAGCTCGGGGTCACCAATAACTCCGGCGATCCCCTGACTCCAACGCCCTCGATCGCACTGGGCTCGCAGGAGGTCACGCCGCTGCAGATGGCCAACGCCTACGCGTCATTCGCAGCCCACGGCGTGTACTGCCGTCCGATCGCCATCGACTCCATCGAGGACGCCGACGGCAGTCCGATGGACGTGCCCTCCGCCAACTGCTGGCAGGCGATGGACGCCACCGCCGCGGATCAGACAGCGCTGACCCTCACCCACGTATTCGATAAGGACGGCACCGGAAAGGACATTCCTCTCAGCGGCCGGACGGCGGCCGGCAAGACCGGTACGACCGAGGACATGGACAACGCCTGGTTCACAGGCTTCACACCGCAGCTGGCGGCGTCCGTGTGGCTGGGCCACTCGGAGGGCTACTCCCGGATGGACCACCAGACCATCGGCGGTCACTACTACACGACCATGTACGGTTCGGACGCCCCGGCGCCGATGTGGCAGCAGTACATGAACGAGGCGCTGGTGGGACAACCCGATCCGGGCTTCAGTCAGCCGAGCCTCGGGGCTCATGCCTCCGGAACCCCGGGCGGGAACTGACACGCAATGCCCATCACGCACAGCACGGCGCGCACGCTCGCCCGTGCCGCGGGAGGTGTGACCGCCGCGGGGATCTGCCTGCTCGGCTATACGCTCCTGGAGGCGCGCCGCCCCGTCCTGCGTCGTATCGATGTCCCCGTCCTCGCCCCCGGCGAGCGGCCCCTGACAGTCCTGCACCTGGCGGATCTGCACCTGACCGACCGCACTGAGGCTCGAGTGGCCTGGGTGCGGGAGTTGGCTCGAGTACGCCCGGACGTCGTCGTCAACACCGGGGACAACCTGTCCTTCGCCAGTGGCCTGGAACCACTCGCGCGCGCGCTCGAACCCCTCCTCGGCCTGCCCGGAGCCTTCGTCCTGGGAGACCACGACTATCGCACGACGCTTTTCAGACTCCCCACGCGCTATCTGCGTACGAACCCGGTGTCGGCCTACGAGGGACTCGACGAGGCCGAGATTGCGCTGCCGTGGGAGGCGGTGCGCGATCTGCAGGCCTCGGGCGGGTGGACCGATCTGACCAACACCCGCGGCGCACTCATCACGGGCGGCAGACGCATCGACCTGGTGGGCGTGGATGATCCGCACGCCGAACGCGACGCCTTTCCTGCGCCGGGGCACCCGGCGCAGGAAAGCTCGGGAATCGCGGTGCGCGACCGCGACGGCCATCGGTTGCGGATCGGGCTGGTCCACTCCCCCTATCGGCGCGTGCTCGACGCCATGGCGGCCGACGGCGTCGGGCTGGCACTGGCAGGCCACACGCACGGGGGTCAGCTGTGCCTGCCCGGTGTCGGAGCGCTGGTGACCAACTGCGACCTCGATCGGGGGCGGGCCTCAGGCCTGTCGCAATGGCCGGGGCGCACCGGCACGTCGGAAGCGACTGGTGACATGTACCTGCACGTCTCAGCGGGGTTGGGCACGAGCCCGTACACGCCCGTGCGTCTGGCCTGTCCTCCCGAAGTGACCCTACTCACGCTGCGGCCGGCGGCCTGAGCGCGATTCCACTTCCCATCCGCATCTCGACGCCGGATCAGCGGCGACCCTATCGGGTCTGCGGATTGCTCGACGGCGCCGTGCGCGAGAGTTCGCGCTCGAAGGTCGTCAGGGCCCGTGGTGAGGCGAGGACGAAACGGATGAGTTCCAGGGCGACCACGGCCTGCGGGGCGGCGGCGCGGGCCTCCAGCTGCCGTGCCTGGTCGACGGCGATCCGGGCAACATCCTCCATCGACCATCCGAAGGCGCCGGCGCTCACGGCCGGCAGGGCGATGGAACGGCAGCCCAGCCGAACGGCGAGCTCCAGACTGCTCGCGAAGGCGTCGCGCAGGAGTCGGGGGTCGTTCTGCCCGGCGTGACGGTTCGGGCCGACGGTGTGGATGACCCACCGGGCGGGCAAGTCGAAGCCTGGAGTCTCGATGGCGTGCCCGACGTCCAGGCCGCCGGGCAGCTCGGTGCGGCGCAGCGCCTTGCAGGCGGCGAGCAGCTCCGGGCCGGCGGCACGGTGGATGGCGCCATCGACTCCTCCTCCGCCCAGAAGCGCGCGGTTGGCGGCGTTGACGATGGCGTCGACCTGCTGCGTGGTGATGTCACCGGTGACGGCTTCGATTCTCATCCTGATCTCCCTCCCGGTCTCCCCGGACCCGCACGCACCGTCGGCCCGGAGTCGGCGGGCGACGACTCCGGGCCGGGATCGATAGCGGCGGGGCGAGAGCACGTGCGACGTCAGTGAACCCGCTTCCCGACGCAGGATGCAAGACCGAGCGGCGCGTGACCGACGCCTCCTCAGCCGAATTTCCTTCCATTGTGACGATCCGACTATGCTGTTCCCTGCTGCACGCGGGGTGTGGCGCAGCTTGGTAGCGCGCTTCGTTCGGGACGAAGAGGCCGTGGGTTCAAATCCCGCCACCCCGACGACGAGCACGTCGACGAGCTCGCTCGTATGACGTGCGAGGAGGGCGGTGCTGCAGGCCACCGAGCTGAATGGCTACCGAACTTCGCCGCGACGCCCTCAGCCGGAGGTCGTCAGACGCACGAGATCCGCGATCATGTCCTGGTCCGATGTCCAACCGACAAGGACGCCGCGTTCGGGCAACGACACGATCCCGTGTAGCCCGCACCAGAACAGGCGCGCCGCCGTCTGCGCGTCCAGGTCGTCATGCGTCGAGCAGGCACCGATCAGCGTGGCAACGGCGTCGAACAGCTCAGCGCCGGGCATATTCATCTGCTCGGCGGGCACCCTGGAGCTGTCGAACAGACCGTGATAGGTGGCGGAGCTGGTTCTCCCCCATTCCACGTAGCGCTCGGCCATGACGATCAACTGGGCACGGGCCCGTTCGGGGATCAGGCCATCGAGCCTCACCCCCTCAGTCAAGGCCGCCGCGAGCGCCGCGAAGCGCTTGGTGAGCACCTCGCCGACCAGCTCCTGGCTGCTGGCGAAGTGACGGTAGGGCGCCATCGGCGAGACACCGGCGCGTCGCGCCACCTCGCGCAGGGAGATCGTGTCCGGGGACGCGACCTCGTCCAGCAGGCTGTCGGCCGCGTTGAGCAAGTCCTCGCGCAGGCGCCATCCTTCGCCTCGACGATTGCGTGTACGCCGGCTCCGGCCGGGGCCGGACGCGGCTGATGAGGACTGTGCGCTCACATCGTGCGAGTATGCCAGACCCGACATCGGCCTGCGGCGACTGACGGGAACGGCATGGTCTCGTTACAGTAAACGACTGTCTGCTCAATCGGGCGGGACCTTACTGCCTCGCGTCCTCCGGCACGGACGCGGCGGGCGGGGCGCTTCATGCCCCGCCCCGAGTCCCGGCCTGAAGCCCGGGCGTCGATCGTCGGCGTCGGCACGTGAGCCGGTCCATCCGGGCCCGTAGACGCCAGCGGGTTTCATCCCTGGACGTCGCGCATGAGGATGACGAGCTGCACCCGGTCGCGCAGGTTCAGCTTGGACAGGATGCGGGTGACGTTCTTCTTCACCGAGCCGGGGGCGATGATCAGGCGCTGCGCGATCTCGGCGTTGGTCAGTCCCTGGGCGACGAGTTCGGCCACCTCGCGCTCACGCGGGCTCAGCCTCCCCAGCTGGTTCTGGGCGGCGCGCTGCTCGGGCGAGGTCGCCGAGCGGATCATGTGCCGGTTGATCAGCTGACGGGTGATGCGCGGGGTGAGAATGGCGTCGCCGCAGGCAACGGCTCGGATCGCCTGGTGGAGCTGCGCCATTCGACTGTCCTTGAGCAGGAAGCCCGAGGCTCCGGCGGACAGCGCGCCGAAGGCGTAATCATCCTGGTCGTAGGTGGTCAGCACCAGCGTTCTGATGGACGGATAGAGCTGGGTGATGCGCGCGGTGGCGTCGACCCCGTTGAGGACGGGCATGCGAACGTCCATGAGTATGACGTGGGGCAACGGCCGGTGGGCGCCGCTCAGGCGGGCGAGCTGGTCGAGGGCGTCCCGGCCGTCGACGGCGAGGCCGAGGACCTGCATGTCGGGGGCCCGTCTGATCATGAGGGACATGCCCATGCGGGCGCCCTTCTGGTCATCGACGATCATGACGGTGATCGGCCCGCCGGACCCGCTTGCGCCGCTGGAGGATGAGGTCGTCATAGGTTCTTCCCAAAGGGCTGAAGGGGGATGACGGCGCGCAGGCTCCATCCGCCGGGGATGGGGCCGGCGCTCAGGACGCCACCGCGCTCGCGGAGCATATCGGCCAGGTGGGTCAGCCCGTTGCCGGGCGGGGGCACGGGTCGTCGCTGGGCTCCGACATCCTGGGTATTGGCGCCGTCGTCGGACACCGTGATCCGGGTGGCGGAGTCGTCGTGGTCCAGAGCGAGGACGATGCGGCTGGCGCCTGCGGCGTGGCGCATGACGTTGGTTAGGGCCTCGCGCACGACGGTGAAGACGGTGTCCGCGATGACGGGATCCTCGGGGCGCGGTCCGGTCTCGGCCAGGGCGACGGCGAGGCCGGTGCGGCGCGTGGTGCCCAGGACGCCGGCGAGGTCGTCCCATCCGTGGAGGGCGCCGGCCGGTCCGAGGGCGGCGGGGAGCTGCTCAGCAGGCGTTCTCCTGCCCGGTTCGGCGGCGGCGGGCTGGAGGGCGTCGACGGCGTGACGCGTGTCAGCGAGTCCGTCGCGGGCGAGGGCGTTGATGGCAGTGATGGCCTCGTCGAGCTCGGCGTCCCCCGTGATGCCCGCCAGGCCCTCGGATAGGGAGAGGATGGCGGTCAGGTCGTGCCCTACGGAGTCGTGGAGCTCGGCGGCCACGCGCGCCTGGCTGCGGGCGGCGTCGCGCTGTGCGGTGAGCCGCTGCTCGGCGGTGTGGGCGGCGAACTGGGCGTCGCCGTGCTCGAGGGCCTCTCTGCGGGACCGGGAGATCGATGCCGCAGTGACGGCGGCGGCGAGGAAGAAGACATCGGGGGCAACCACCTCGACCAGGGGAGAGGAACCGGTCAGAACGGCGGGGAGGATCCAGCAGGCGGTGATGACGAGCAGGCCGATCACGCGCTGAAGGGTCCCGGCGATGACGAACAGGGAGTAGAGGGCCACCAGCGGAGGCAGGGCCAGGATCGACCTCGGTCCCCACAGGTCGGTGACCGCTGAGGCCAGGCCGGTGGCGATGACGGCCGCGAGCGGCCAGCGGCGTCGGCCGAGCAGGGTCAGCACGGCGAGGATGCACAGAAGCGTCCATGAGCCGATGCTGATGTCGGGGTTCCCGGACAGAGAGTGGTTCAGGACGAGCAGCTCGAACAGGGCCATGGCGGCCACGACGCCCCACAGCGTCACGACGCTGGTGCGCCACCAGCCGACACTACGGTCCAGGAGGGTCCGCGGGGCCCTCATTTCCGTCGCGGTCGGCTCGGGCCGAGCGGGCTCCGCGGATGATCCGAGGGGTGCGGGAATTGTCGACGGAGTCGAGCCCCCGAGCCGGGTCATGGTGCGCCATGCGGCCACGACCCGGTCCAGGAGGGGGCGCGGGGACATTGTCTGCGGGGTCGCGCTCATGAGGCCCGGTTGACGGCGCGCCGCAGCGCCAGTGCCCATACGAGCGCCCACAGGATGCCGAGTAAAGTGACGAAGATCATAGAACTCATGGAGTCGATACTACCAGGATCACGAGAAGCACAGGCTGCGGTTATGAACGACGACGGGAGAAGAGCACCGGCCCGAGGAGCCATCACCGTGATAGCGGACCCAGCCACAACCACCACCAGCACGGTAGCCATGACCGAGGAGAATGATGTCATGATAACGCCGAGCCAGGCGAAGAACAGCTCAGCGGCAAGGATCGACACGGCAACAGGAACAATGCGCTCTGCGTACGGCCCGAGCCCTGCCGGGTCGAATCCGAGCAGCAGCCCCGTTATGACGAACTCCACCAGGAGTACCAACGCACTGAGCAGTGCGACCTGGGCCATATGGAGGATTTTACCGAGGATCATAGCGTCCTGCAGACGGTTCGCGTTCATACGCTGCCAGTTTCGTCCCGCATGCTCGCCGGCGGCGATCTGCGCGATGAGCGCCCCCACGAGTAGAGGGATGAACATCATGGACGGCAGAAGCGTTGCCTGTCCCCACACGGCCAGCCAGCTCGCCCCCTGAGCATCGAATACGTCCCGATAACTGACATACTGGCTCGATCCGGACGCCATCCCAAGAGTGCACAAGACCACCAGCGCCACCCAGTACCAACGACTGGAGGCCTTACGGTTCTCCCACACCCAGGCCGCCCGCACCGACGGACCAGATCGAGATCCCTGACGCTGCGAAGAACTCATGAAGGGCTCCGGCGAGGCCGGGAGCGAAGAGACTGTTGAGACGCTCATCGGTGACTCTCCTTGTAAACGATAACGAGGTTGGCCAGTACGACCCAGACAATGGCGACGATGACGGCGAGTGCAGAATTGAGCCATGGGCGGGACACCAGCAAGACCGTGCCGGCGCGTAATGTGGGAGCGTAATCAATCGGGCTGGCGGCGCCAGCGACCCCCCACGGAATCAGCCAGCCCAGCGGTGCCAGATGATAGGGCGGCAGACCGGAGCAGAGGAAGGCCGCCAGAGCGCCGACCCCCAGTCCGACTCCCTGTTTGTGAACGCAGACCGCCAATGTCAGCTGAACCGCCACCGCCGCCACCGAGGCGGCCGCCACGACGATCAGGGCGGGCCACAGCGCCTCCTGATAGGCCGGTGTTGTTTTCAGCCCCATCCCTGGACCCATCAGGGCGACATACGCCACAAGCAGAACCTGGCCGAGCACAAGGACAATGGACCCCAGAGAGAGCTTCCCGACAAAACGGGTGCTCTCACGCTGCCCCAGAGCGGTGAGCAGCAACCCCATCCGCTCTTCGGTGTCCACCGTCGCCAGACGGGAGGCCAGTATTGCTGCAATAATCGGCGGCATCAACGTAGCCAGAGAGAGGACCTCATTAAGAGACAACTCCAGCGTACGCATCTCAGGAGGTCCGCTAGCCCGCCTGGCTGTAGCGGCAGCCACCCATGCGAACTGGAGACCCATAGCCCCTGCAGCCATGAGCCAGAAGCGGCGCCGCTTGATCTTGTGTAGCTCCATGCCGATGGTGCTCACCGCTGCACCCCCCGCCCGGTCGGAATACGGGTGGTGGGAGCGGCCGTCGGATAACCGGTGCCCACGGCCACCGGCGAGGGGCTTGCGGCCGCCGGGAACGAGGTGGGGTCGGGCGCGGTCATTGACGGGCGGACGCCGGGGGCAGGCATCGGCGAGGCGGCGCTCGCGGCCGGGCCAGATCGGTGGCCGAGCGGGTCGGTGAGTTCGAGGAAGGCCTGCTCCAGGGTCTTACGGACCGTCTGCACACGGAACACGGTATTGTTCGAGCGCACGATGCTGGTCACCAGGTCGCCGACCACCTCGTCGGGAAGCATGGGGATGCGCACCGTCCGGCCGCGGACCTGGTGGGCGATGCGCTGCTCGTCGAGCAGGGCAGCCGCACCCGCCGGATCGGAGACGGTGACGTCGATGACGCCGTCGTCCTGGAGCCCGGACAGTGGGCCCTGATAGCGCAACCGCCCGGCGCAGATGATGCCGACGATATCCGCCATCTGCTCGATCTCGCTGAGGATGTGGGAGGAGACGAGGACGGTCATGCCCTCCTGGCGGGCCAGGGCCATGATGAGCTGGCGGATCTCGGCGACGCCGGCGGGGTCCAGTCCGTTGGTCGGTTCGTCCAGAAGCATGAGCGGGGGGTCGGCCAGGAGGGCCATGGCCAGCCCCAGACGCTGCTTCATACCCAGGGAGTAGTCCTTGACGAGCTTCTTGTCCTGGCCGGTCAGTGCGACGGTGGCCAGGGTGTGCTGGACGCGCGCCCGCGGCAGGCCGAGATAGTCGGCGACCATGGTGAGATTCTCCGGGCCGGTGAGCCTCGGGTAGTAGGAGGGCCCCTCGATGAGGGAGCCGATGGTACCGGCCGGCAAGGGCGAGCGGACGCTCACCGGGTGGCCCATGACGCTCATGGTCCCCGAGGTGGGGCGGGTCAACCCCAGGAGGAGCTTCATGGTGGTGGACTTCCCGGCGCCGTTGGGGCCGAGGAACCCGTAGATGCCGCCGTGGGGGACCCGCAGGTCCACGTGGTCGACGGCGTGGAAGTCGCCGTAGGTCTTCGTCAGGCCGTCGGTGGCGACGACCAGGTCGTGCGCGCCGCGTCCGGGGCCGGAGGACGGCTGTCCCGCCGGGCCGAGCGTCGCGGGAGCCGACTGCTGCGCGGGCGGCCGGCCTGGAGCCGACCAGGGCGCGGTCGCGGGTGCGGGGGAGTTCGCTGCTGTGCTCATGGAGCCATGAGACCTCGAGGCGGTGCCCGCCCGCACCGCTGGAGCTGAAGCTGTCACCCATGGGGTACTGCCGCGGGCCGGCGACCCGGCGGGTCGGAGTATTCCCCGGAATCATGAGGTTTCACTCTATCGACATCACCGCCGTCAGCGGCACCACGATCAAATCAGATAACAGTGAAACAAAAAGTGCGACAAAGATATTGTTCTGTTACGCAAACCGCCCCGGATAACAATTCCGCAACCACTGTCACCCCAGGGTGACAAACGACTTCAGCCACTAGCGCTCCCGTCCCACAAGGCAAAGACTCGTCCCGTGACCGCGATCACCGTCGGGTGGCTTTCGGATCTCACCCTCACACCTCACTCAGAACCAAGAAAGGACATATTATGACTGCTGACATTCTCGTTGAGATGACCGACGCCGAACTCGACGCCACCCTCGGCGCAGGGAACGGGGTGTTCCACACCATCTCCCACGAGTGCTACTACAACTCCTGGGCATTCATCTTCACCTGCTGCTGACCATTGACCGTCCAATAGGCCGGTAGACACGTAAACCAGCACGAGACCCGAAAGTCACCCGACCCCCGGAAGAATCCCCATGATCCAGTCACACCTCGTTGAGCCCACAACCGCCGTCTTCACACAGTTCACCGACAATCTACGGACCGATCTCGGCCTCAACGCCGACGACTGGTCCAACGAGCGTATCCTTTTCTACACCATTTCTCCCCTGCTCCTCGACCTGCACAGGGCCAAGCACCTCGGCCGTCTTCACGCGGACACCTCCGAGCAACGGTTCGAGGAGTTCCAGACCGACTCGGGAACGCATGATTTCCTCGAGGGCTTCAAACGAGACAATAAAGACATTATCGACCGGATCCTGGCCGACAACAACCGCGACCTGGCCTTCACCCGCTCCGCCGCCGCGGCACTCTCCCGGGACTGGTCGGCCCTGTTCGAGCACGGCTACGTCCCCACCGTCGAACCGGCCCGGCCGATCGAGGTCACCGCCATGGGCGACTGGCACGACCAGGAGCCCGCCGCACGTCTGACCGCCGCCGGCGTCCGCCTGTTCCGCAAGGGCCATCCCAGTGCGAATGCCGCCATGATGACGTCGGTCTGGGCGGCGATCATGGACGGCTCTGACGACTCGCTCCTGCCCCTGACGTGGGAGGAGTCATTCAGATCGGGGGGCTACACCTGGTCCAAGGAGGTCAGTCGACTGCCGCTCACCAGCCCCGAGGAGGCCAGCGCCTACTACGCGCGCCTCGGTCAACTGCTGTTTCTGGCCTATTTGCTGCAGACCAGCGACCTCCACTATGAGAACATTATTCCGCACGGGGACTGCCCCGTCCTCGTCGATTCCGAGACCGTGGGCTCCGTGCGGCTCCTCCCCGCCAGAGCGCCCACCGCGGCCGCGCTGCATATCGTCGACCGGCTGGCGGACAGCGTGCTCTTGACCGGCATGCTGCCGCTGGGCGTGGCGGACAGCGGCGCCCCCGACGTCTCGGCCATCGCCGCGAACGAGCTGCGCCGCGAGATCCGGGTTCTCAAAGACGTGGCGACCGACAATATGCGCTTCGAGCGCCGCATGAACATCACGAAGGTCACGGACCACCTCCCCTTCACGCGCGCACAGTCCAACGGGAAGGAGACCCGTATCCGGTACGATCATTATGTTCCGTCACTCCTCACCGGCTTCCGCGAGGCCTACAACGCCTACCTGAGGAGCACCGACGGTGTGGCGGCGGCCGTCTCTCAGTGGGCCGAAGCGTGCGTGACGCGCGTCCTGGCCAGGAACACCAGTGAGTACGTCGCCGTCCGTCAGGCCCTCGGCAGCCAGCGATTCAAGGGCCGTGCCGACGATGTACTCGACCACCTGCGCCGTTCGAACACCGCGCTCGCCGGGCCCCTCATCGACTCGGAGTGCGAGAGTCTGCGCGCGGGCCTCATCCCCTCCTTCCGCTGCGACCTCACGTCGAGGAACGTCGTCGACGAGAGCGGCCGCACGGTCTGCGTCCTCGACTCAAGCCCCTACAGCACGGTGCTCGACCACATGGCGGGACTGTCTGCCGCGGACCGGGACCTCCAGATGAACATCATCACCTTCGCCCTGGTCGGTGCCCAGCAGATGCAGGCCCATCGCTGGAGCGACCCCTCCCGCCGGGCCGAAGCGATCCGGCCCGCCCGCACCTCACCGGTCGCGACGGCCATCGACACCCTGCGCGAGCAGATCGGCGATGCTATGGTCACCGGCCCGGACGACTCCGTGAGCTGGGAGAGCGTAACGGTCGACGACAGGGACAATCTCGTCATCAGTCCCCTCTCCGACGGGATCTACAACGGCATCCAGGGCGTCCAGCACGCCCTCGGACAAGATGTCACCCCGGTCAGCCCCCAGATCCTGGCCCAGGACGCGTCACGCTCGGTCTACCTCGGCCCGTCGAGCCCCCTCCTCACCCAGCACTCGCCCGACATCGACCCGCGGGAGTCCGTCAAAGACGACTCCGTGTACGACGTCATAGGGGGCAGCGCCGGAATCATCCTCTCATGGCGCCACGCCCGGGACCTCGCGGAGATCGACGTGATAGACGCGCTGGCGCAGCACCTGGTCGACTCCCGGGACACCTCAGCCGACGTCCTCCAGTGGCCGCTGGAGCGAAAGAACCGGCTCAATAACGCCAGCTTCGCCCACGGAAACGCTGGAATCGGCACCGCCCTGCTCGTGGCCGGGGTGACAACCGGACGCCGGGAGTACGTCGAGGTGGGGCTGGCCGCCCTGCAGACCGACGAGCGCCTGCGCACCGCCGACGGCATGTGGCAGGACCTGCGCATAGAGGAGGCGCCGGCATCGAGCTCCCACTGGTGCCACGGGGCGACCGGACTGGCGGTCGCCAGGATCACCGCCCTCGAGCTCGACAAGCGCACCGGAGGCGATCTGCTCCCCGCAACCGTCCGCGAGCGCTTCACGGACGACCTGCGCCGCGTGGCCGACTACCTGATCACCGCAATCCACGACACCGAGAGCTTCTCGCTGTGCCACGGCGTCGCCGGCAGCCTGTTGACACTGGACTACCTCGACAGGACATCAGCCGTCAGCGGCTACCACGCCCGGATCGCACAGGCCTTCGCCGAGGTCGCGGCGTTCGGCCTGGGCGGGGACTGGCGCTGCGGGACGGATACCCACCAGTCCTACGCGCTGATGACCGGCCTGGCGGGCGTCCTGCACGCCCTGCACGTCCACGCGGGTCCCCGCCCCACGCTGGAGCCGCTGCTCCCCATCACGCCCGAGGGCATGACCTCATGAGGACAATACTTCAGCAGTCCGAGCGCGACTGCCTGCTGGCCTGCTTCGCCATGACGCTCAGCACGTACGGCATCAACAGGCAGCCGTGGCAGCTGATCAGGCAGACCACCGCCTTCGAGTCGGAGGGCATCTCCGCGGCGGAGCTGCGCGCCCTCACCGCGGGCTACGGCCTGCGGCTGCGGGCCAGACGCGGGAGCCCGTCGGAGGTCTGGAGAGCTCTCACGGCGTCCCGGGAGACTTCGATCGTGCACTTCACGCCCCACCACTATGTCGTGGTCAGAGCGGCGCGGAGCCGGCGGAAGATGCGGGTTCATGACCCGGCCATCGGCCGCTACGACCTCCGTGAGGAGGACTTCGAGGAACGTGCGAGCGGCGCTATCTTCTCCTTTTACCCCCAGGATACCGCGCTGCTGGCGAAGCAGGCAGCGCGGACTCCGGGGAGGTATGCCCTGCGCCGCGTCGTCAACGCCCTGGGCCAGCGCAGCCACCTCATGATGCTCCTGGCCTACCTCCTGACGCAGGTCAGCGCACTCGGCCTGTCCTGGGCGCTGCGCGACCTGGTCGACCAGCACCGGAGCGCGGCAGTATCCGCCCTCTTGGTGACCGGCATCCTGCTGGCGTCCGTCCTGTCCGTCGTCACAAAGGTGCACGGGACTGCCGCCGGGGCGCGCTCCTTCGATGCGAGGTACTCCAACCGACTCTTCTCGAGCCTGCTCGCCAAGCCGCTGGCCTACTTCGAGCGCAACAGCCGCGGAAGCCTCATGGAAAGGCTCAGCTTCCGCTTCGCCATCCGTGACGCGATCATCGTCTCGGCCCTGCCGCAGATCGCATCCACGATCACGTCCGCGGTCATCATCGCCTACCTCGCTCTCCTCGACCCCTGGCTCGCCTGCGGCATCCTCGTCTGCTCGGCGGCGTTCCTGGCCATCAACCAGGTCCTCATAGGCGAGCAGAACTCGGCGAACGTCTCATACATCCTCAGGCAGCAGGAGTTCGGCCAGCTCGTTCAGCGCGACCTGGCGAGCATCGCCGACATGATCACCCTGGGGGTGACGGACTCGACCGCGACGGCGTGGGGGGAGTCCAACAGCAGGCTGACCGACTCCTATATCAAGGTCGTGCGGACGACCGGCTACTCGCAGGGGCTGTCGAGCATCTTCACGTTCCTGATCAGCGCCGGCCTGGCGCTCTACTCCGCCGCACGGTTCCAGTCGGGCGCCATGTCCCTGGGCACCCTCCTTATGATCCAGGTCGCGGGCGGCTTGGTCGCCAGCGGTCTGAAGGACACGCTCACCCTCGTGGTGACTCTGAACCAGGTCCGTCAGAACACCGACCGACACACGGAGATATTCGACAGCACCGATGCTCAGCACTTCGTGGACCGCACTGTCGCGTCCCAGGACCTGATCGAGGCGGATGCGCTGACCATCGGGTTCGGGCGGAACCGGGTCATCGACGACGTCAGCCTGAGGATCGCCCCGGCGTCCAGGACATTCATCGTCGGGCCGTCGGGAAGCGGGAAGTCCACGCTCCTCAAGGGGCTCGTCGGCCTCCTCCCGCACACGGGTACCATCGCCCTGTCCCCCGGCCTCAGGGACCATCTGGGGGTCGCCTTCGCGGAGACGCGACCGGGAGGGGAGTCCGTCCGGCAGGCCCTCGACCCGCGCGGGGTCGGCCTGACGGACGACGACGGCCGGGCGGCTCTTGAGGCGGTGTCCCTGAGGGGACGGGTGACCCGGCTCCCGCTGGGGCTCGACTCCTACGTCTCCGAGGACGGGACCAACTTGTCGAACGGGGAGAGGAGGAGGCTCGCCATCGCCAAGGCGCTCGCGGCCGGTGACAGCCTCGTCCTGCTGGACGAGCCGTTCATCGGCCTCGACGAGCAGACCGTCCGCACGGTCTTCCGCCAGACGATCGGCGAGGACCGGTCTCGGGCCTTCCTCATCGTCACGCACGACCTCGAGCTGATCGATGATGACGACGCCGTCATATTCGTCTCGGGATCGGGGACGATCACGGGCTCGACGCACGCCTCCCTGATCCGCCGATGCCCGGAGTACGCCGACTTCGTCGGCGCGGGGTCTGTCACGGCACGCCTTCGGGGCGGGGCGGGAGGAGCCTCGTAGCATGGGCGCGGCGATTCTCGCACTGCTGGTAAGGAGGTTGCGATGACGCCCTGGGTCCCAGCGGTGCGACGGACGGTCCCGCACCTGCCTGAGGTCGTCCTGTCCGCGCTGTTCGTCGCACTGTTCCTCGTCTGGAGCTGGCTGGTCCTGACCGGGTGCACCGCCGCTGTCGACCGCATCCGCCCGCTCTTCCTCCCGCCGCGCTCCTACGCAGGTCAGATCGCCGAGGCCTTCTCCCTGGTCACCCACCCCCTCGTCATTGTCATCGCCATCGCGGGTGTCACCGTCTTCTCCTTCAGGCGACGCATGCGGCGCCTGGCCCTGGCCCTGACCGTCGCCGCCGCAGGCATCCCCCTGCAGACGATCCTCGCCCTGACCACCCACCGCGCCCGGCCGCACACCGCTTTCGCCGACTCGATCTCTCACTTCGGGGGCGCCTACCCGGCCAGCCATGTCACCGCCATGACCCTGGGCGCCTGGGTCCTCGTCACTCTCACCCGTGCTCACCGGCGCCCCACCTCCTCGGTCGCCCAATGGGTCGGGGTCGGCGTCGGCGCCGTCGCACTGACCGCCGCGTGCCAGTGGATCATGGGCCTGGCCCACCTGTCCGACATCGTGGGCGGGCTGCTGCTGGGGGCCGCGGTGGCCAACCTGGCACTGAGCGCCGGCGGTGTCGACTCGATCCTGTCCGCCTGGGCGCGGCTGGGCCTACCGCGCGAGAGCACCGATAAGCGAGCCGCCGTCATTTTCAACCCGGCCAAATTCGACGACCTGTCGCTGCTGCGGCGCCGCGTCGAGGCCGAGGTGCTCGCCGCGGGGTGGAGCCCGACCCTCTGGCTGGAGACCACCGTCGACGATCCCGGCCACGAGCCGGCCGGGCGGGCGCTCGACGCCGGCGTCGACCTCGTCCTGGTGGCCGGCGGGGACGGAACGGTACGGGCCGTCTCCACCGAGCTGGCCGGCACCGGCGTGCCCATGGCGCTGCTGCCCTCGGGCACCGGCAACCTGTTGGCCCGCAATCTCGGCGTGCCTATGGACACCGACGCCGCCCTGCGCCTGGCGCTGCACGGGCGCGCCCGGGCGATCGACGTCGTGCGCTGCGAGACCGACGCCCCAGGCGGTGAAAGCGCGATGACCCAGCGCTTCGTCGTCATGGCGGGCCTGGGGCTGGACGCCCAGATCATGGAGGACACGAGCGACGACCTCAAAAGGGTCATCCGCGCCGGCGCCTACGCGGTGGCCGCGGTGCAGAACGCGGCGCCGGTCCCTTTCACTGCGACAGTCGCCCTCGACGACGGCGAGCCTGTCGAGCAGCAGGTGGTGATGGCGCTGCTGGGCAACGTCGGCACGATCACCGGCGGGGTGACGCTGTTCCCGCACGCCTCGCCGTCGGACGGCAAGGTGGACCTCATGCTCGCCAGCCCCGGAAAGGTGGCCGACTGGGCGCGGCTGGGGGCGCAGATCCTCACCGGCCGGGACCAGAAGGGCTTCTCGACGACCTCGGCGTCCCGGATGCGCATCGCGACTGATAGGCCGGTCCCCTTCGAGCTCGACGGCGACACCACCGGCACCACCCGCTCGCTCACGGTCGAGATCGAGCCCGAAGCGCTCCTGGTTGTCGCTCCCGAGGCGTGAGCGAGGATCGGAGGGCCCATCGGTGGCGTTCCCGGTCCGGCGCACCTGATCGAGCGGGCGAGACGGCGCCGCGTCGTCGCAGCAGGTCGAGTCGGTCCATGTCCGTTCGGCATGTCTCCCTCCCATGCGGCTCGCGCTCAGGAACCTGAGGAGGGATCGGCTGACCCGACGGCTCGGGCAGAATCAACGGGCTGAGTCGGCACGGTCAGCTCAGCCGACTCAATCAGGAAGGTCTCCAGGGCCGAGCGCCCGGCCGGGGACAGGCCGGCGCGCAGCTCGTCGTCGACCTCCCGTGCGGCATCGATGCCGCGGGCGAGAAGCCGGCGTCCCTCCGCGGTGATCTCGATCGTGCGCGCTCTGCGGTCGGTGGGTGAGCGGACCCGGCGAACAGCTCCGAGGTCGACGAGCCGGTCCACGAGCGAGACGACCAGGCTCGGGGCCACATGCATCCGGAATGCGATCTCCCGCTGAGACCGGGCGGTCCCCGCGTCGACGACGGCGAGCAGCCCCACCTGCTTGGGGGTCAGCCCGGTGCCGTCCATCCGCTCGGAGAAGGACCTCGTGACCCGCGCGCCCAGGACTCCCAGCCGGAAGCACGCCGCCGACAGGATCGCCTCGCCGCCTTCTCCCCCACTCGTACTCGCTTCATCCGCTTCCTCCTCCACGAACATAATGTTACAGTACAGAATCATTCATTATTGAACGATCTGAGGTTGTGATCCTGATGCCCTGGTGGCTCACCCTGCTGAACTCGGTCGCAGGTGCCGGCTCCGCCGGCATCGCGGCCGCAGCCGCGGCACGGCCGGAGCTCAGCGCGCCGCCCGGGACCGACCCCAGCGCCCGCTTCTACCCGACCATGTACGCGGCACGAGCCGTGCCCTTCGGGTTGCTGGTCACCGCGGTCTGCTGGCTCGCGTCCGCGTACCCGCTGACTCCGTTCATCCTGGCCGTCGCCGCGCTCGCTCAATTCGGAGACGCCGTCATCGGCGGCCTACGGCGTCTTCCGGGCATGGCGGCGGGGGCGGCGCTCGCCGACGTCTGCCACGCCGTCGGCGCTATCGTCCTCTTCTGATCGGCCGTGCCGGGTCGGCCACTATCCGCCGCCTAAATGGGCCGGGGAGATTCCGTTAAGCTCTGTCCGTGGGCCGAGAGCGCGTGCTGCTGACAGAGGGGTCGAGTCTGACGGCCCGCGAGTTCGTTACCGTCCTGGGCATCCGCGGATTCGAGGTGGAGGTCGCCTCCCCGAGCCGATTCCCGCTGGCGTCGTTCAGCAGATGGTGTCGAGCCGTGCACCGCCTGCCACCTGCCGGGACCGACCCTGTCGGCTACCTGCGCGCTCTCGACGCCCTGCTGGCCACCGGGCGCTACGAGGCACTGCTGGCCACCCATGAGCAGGCGTGGCTACTCGCGGCAGGACAACGGCACCTGCCGCACGCCACCGGGCGCCTGGCCGTCGCCAGCGCAGAGGCCTTCGCACGGGTGCAGTCGAAGATCGCCTTCGCTTCCCTGTGCGATCAGCTCGCCATCCCCCAGCCGACCTGGAGCGAGGTGCGCGAGGAGGAGGACCTGGACCGTATCGAATATCCGGTGTGGGTCAAGGCCGCCCACTCGACCGCTGGGCGCGGTGTGCGTCGAGCCCGAACGCGTGCAGAGGCGGTCTCGGCGTGGCGGGGTCTCGCTCACGCCGGGGCCGAGGGGGCGGGCGTCATGGTGCAGGCTCCGGCCGCGGGGGCCTACCGGCAGGTTGCCGGGCTCTTCGAAGGCGGCCGGCTGGTCGCGGCCGCCTGCTCCCAGCGCATCGGGACCGGTGCGGGCGGCTCCGCGGCGGCCCGCCTATCGGTATCCGACCCGGATGCGGTCGGAGTCGTCACGCGTCTGGGGGCGGAGCTGGGCTGGCACGGCGGTCTCACGTGCGACTACTTCCGCGACGACGCTGGACGTAACCTGTTCATCGAGTGCAATCCCCGCACCACCGAGCCCGCCAACGCCGCTGCGGCGGGTGTCGACCTGCCGGCGCTCTCCATCGCCCTGGCCACCGGTCGTCCACTGCCCCGGCGTCCGCTCATCGCCAGGGCCGGAGCGCGCACACGCTCGACCATGGCGCTCGCCCTGGGCGCGGCCGAGGCCCGGGGGACCCGCCGAGCGGTCGCCGGCGCGCTCAAGCGGGCCCTGACCGCTCGTCCGCCCCTTCAAGGTAGTCGCGAGGTCCTGACCCCCGTCCTGCGGGACCCGCCCAGTGCGGTCGCCGCCCTGGCCGGCGTCGGCACTGTCCTCGTGCGGCCCGGCGCCGTCACGGCTCTGGCGGGCGGCGCCGTCGACGCCTACGCCATCACGCCGCGCACCATCGCCCGGCTGGCCTGAGCACCGGCACCCGCTCCAAGCCGAGCCCCGCATCCCGTCATCGATCACGATCCGAAATAGCAGGACACCCACGTAGACCGCGTCCGTCACGAGGCCGCCATGACAGCGCCCGCGAAGGCCCACGGCAGCGTGCGACGGACCACCAGTACCGCTAGTACCACCGCCACCGGCGCCCAAGAGCACCACACACAAGCATGCCTTTCCGGGACGATTCGCTCTGCCACGGCAACCTTGGAAACTGGACGGCCCTCCGCCCGGTCGCAACCCGGACCGAGGCCCACGAACCCCTGGTCCCCTGCCTGGCTGAATCAGTCATCGCCACTGCGAACCGGTCGAAGGCCGCTCGGAGAATCAGACCCGGATCCCCGCCGACTGCCTCTCGAAGTCCGTGACACGCTCACAGCACTGAGCAGCCGGACGCTGAACCTATGGACTGAGATCGTCGGACACGCACATCCACGAGGCGATGCGCGAAGTGAAGAACGCCGAGCAGGACGATCAGCTCAGGCCCGAGGTGTCAGTCGCGCACACGCGCAGGCGATGGCCATCAGGATCGACGGCAACGAAGGTGTAGCCGAAATCGAGCTCGGTCGGCTCCAGCATCATGGGCACGCCCAGCTCCCGCCACCGGGCATAGATGCGGTCGACATCATCGCGACCGACATCGCTCAGCGACAGCTCGCTGCCACCCACGTGAGGCTCGGCCGCAGGCTCAATCGCCGCCGCCTCCTGCAGACAGAGGGTCACGGCCCGCGACAAGGCAAAGACGGCGAACCCCTCAAAGGTCTCCTGCGGCCCGCGTCCGAGGATCCTGGAGTAGAAGGCGGTGCTGAGATCGACGTCGGCGACGTAGAGGATGATGCTGTTCGGGCAGAAGTCCGGCATAGCCAGTCCTTATCTCACGACGGCCGGGGCGGCGCCCCGAAGAACAAAGCCGACGTTAACAGCGGTCGGCGACACCGTGCGGGGCGCGCAGACGCTCGGCCCGGGCGACGCCCACGCCTCGACCACGCGGGAGCTGCTCGCGGGCCTGCCGGTGGTCATGGTCGCCCTGCGCCGAGAGACTCGGACCGAGCCGGCCGCCGAGCCCGCGTACATGAACCCCTTCGGCCCGGCCTGGCACTTCCTCGTCGCGGGGTTCGGCATGCTCACCGCACTGGGGATCATCAGAGTCGTCACCGGCTTCCTCGTACACGACCTCCTCGCTCTGGACGCGGACATGACGGCCTCGTCACCGGCGGGGCGCTGCTGGCGGCCGGCATCGGGCTGGTGCTCGCCCAGAGCGTCATCGTGCCGCGCTCGAGGTGGGCACCCCCCACCCTGCTGCGCGTCGGCACCTGCCTGGGGGCCATGGGCTTCGCCCTGCTCGCGGTTGACGGCGGACTCGTGCTCATCGTCATCTCGGTGACGATGATCGGCATGGGCATCGGCATCGCCACGCCCGGCTACACGGCGGGTCCCACGCTGCTCATGAGCCGTACGGCGCCGACGGCGGCCAGGGCGGGGAGACGGCGGCCAGGGCGGGGATGAGGCTGGGCGGGTCCCGGTGAATCGGAGCGAGGACCTCGCGGCTCCCCCGCAGGGTCCGCGATCAGGCCGGCGCGACCACCCCCAGCCCACGGCGACGCGCGGCGATCCGCATCTCACGGTCGTACGTGAGAAGGGCATCGGAGCGGATGTCCAGGGCGACCGTCAAATGAATGGCGTCTGCGGAGCGCAGCCCCGCCGAGTCTCCGGCGGCATTCAGCAGATGCTCCCTGGAGACGTCCACGAGCTCGACCCCCGACAGCAGCGTCGCGACCGCCTCCTCGTCCAGTTCGCGACGGCGCCTGGCGGCGCAGTGGAGTTCCGTGGAGAGAAGAAAGGACGAGCACAGGGCGATATCGCCCGCACTGTCAGGACTGTGCGACACGGTTTGATTGAGCCATTGTGCCAACGGCTCCGACTCATCCTCCTCGATGAGGAGCTTGAGCGCCGCGGACGTATCCAGGTAGTAGATCGTCACCGTTCGCCGCGCAGATCATCCAGCGCATCCCGAGATGCGATGCCGGTTGCGCGCTTCAACCGGGCGAAGTCCACACGGGCCCTCGGAGTGACGGCCCCGCGCCGCCTGAGAAGAGCAAGACGCTCGCCGCCCATGGGAGAGAGCAAAGCCACCGGCTCCCCGTTGTTGGTGACTTCGAAGGTCTCCCCTGCTTGAACACGACGAAGGATCGACGCACTGCTATTGCGCAACTCGCGATGCGTAATCGTGGTCGACACGGCCATCACCTCGTCGCAACCGTAGCACACGAGTCCTCGGAGTGACGCTCCCGCGCCGCACCACTTCGAAGTGATCGACTCCAGCCTCGGCCTGCTCGAACTGCAGGGTCACCGCGGGCAGAGGCGTCCGTCGGGCCCGAACGCGCACCGAGGCGGCCTCGGCGTGGCGGGCCCTGAGGGCCGCGGAGGCTCCGGGAAGGACTGGAGAGCGCGGAACCGCGAGCGCCGTTCAGCTCTGGCGGGCGGCGCCGTCGACGCCTACGCGATCACGCCGCGCTCCATCGCCCGGCTGTCCTGAGCGCGGCCTCCGCTCCCGGCCGGGCCCCGCTCCGGCGGCGGCGCGGTAGCCTGTCGTCATGCCGGTCCCGATCCGAATGACGAAGATCCATCACGCCTGCCTGACGATCGACGACGGGAGCACGAGGATCCTGCTCGATCCCGGGAAGTTCGGGCCCCGCCCGGGCCTGGACGGAGTCGACGCCGTGCTCATCACCCACCGGCACGTCGACCACCTCGACCCGGACCTCGTCGCGGAGGCGCTGCGTCGGGGAGTCCCCGTCTGGGCGCCGGGGGACGCGCTCGGGGACATCGGTGATCTCGACGGCGTCGGGGCCGGCGGCCCGCACGAGGCGGTTCCGGGCGCGGCACTGCGCATCGGCTCCCTGTCCGTCCAGGTGGCCGGCGAGCGCCACGCCGAGCTGCACCCGACCCTTCCGGGCCCGGAGAACCGCGCCTACCTGATCGACGAGCGGGTGCTCGTCACCGGCGACGAGCACCCGGTCCCGCCGAGCCGTCCCACCACCCTGGTCACGCCCATCGACGCGCCCTGGCTGCGCGCCACCGACCTGATCCGCTACGTGCGCGACGTGCACCCCGAACTCGTCGTCGGCGTCCACGACGGCCTGCTCAACGCGGACGGGCTCTCGGTCGCCCGCCACGTGATCGACTCGCTGCGGGACGAGGGCGCGACCCGGGCCACCATGCTCTCCGACGGCGAGTCGATCGATATTCCCGGGTGACCGCGGGCTCGATGACGACCGCGCGTCCGGCCCCGGCCGGTGCCCGTGAGCGGAAGCCCGGATTCGGCGGCCGGGGCAGCCGCCGGCTTCCCCGATGAACTTGCCCGAGGAGGAGCTGAAGGCCTCGGGGCCGGAGCGCCCCGACTCGCAGTCCCGGCCGCTCGGACCGATCTCGGTGCGGAACTGAACCGATCTCGGCTACTCCCAGCGGAAGAGCCTCGCCGCGAGCGCGCCGCAGGCGATCCCGAAGCCCAGCAGGATCACGGCCGACCCCCAGTGCGCGCCCCATCCGTCACCGGCCCACAGGCCCTGACTGAGATAGGTGAGCTGGGTCAGCGGCGAGAAGCGGGCCGCCGAGCGCACCCCCTCGGGCAGAACGGCCAGCGGCACGGCGGCGCCGGAGGTGAAGATGAGCGGGTACAGCACGAGGTTGCCCACCCCCTGCGCCGCGCCCGGGGTCCGGAAGCGGGATGCCAGCAAGTAGCCCAGCGCCAGGAAGGCCGCCAGCCCGAGCAGGGTGGCCAGGAGCGTCCCGACCAGGGCGCCGACGGAGGCCGGGCGCACTCCGAAGCCGAGGATGACGACGGCGTACATCGCCGCGATCGAGGCGAAGGTGAGGACCAGCCGCGAGACGACGTCGGCCGCCAGGTAGGGGCCGGGCTGGAGCGGGGTGGCCCGGAAGCGCCGCAGCACCCCGGCGCTGCGCTGGGAGGCCATGTCCACCGGCACCATGATGGCCGAGGTGATGGCGATGACGATGCCGGGGAAGGCGGTGAAGTTGGCCTCCAGGAAGCCCCTGCCGCCGAACTGCGGGGTGGGGTCGTTGCCGAAGATGAGGCCCATGACGATGATGAACACCGGGGCGAAGGCGAGGGAGAAGACGACGGTGACGGGGTCGCGCAGGGTCCGCAGGGCGGTGACCCGGCACAGCTGACGGAAGGCCTTCATGGGTCTCAGTCCTCCTCTCGCATCGAGCGGCCGGTCAGGGTGAGGAACACGTCCTCCAGGTCGGGGGCCGACACTCGCACGTCGCTCACGGTGGGGCCCGTCCTCTCGATCGCGTCGATGATCCGCTGCGGGAAACGCGTGCTCGTCGAGCGCAGCCGCACTCGGCAGCCGCGGACCGACACGTCGGAGACGCCTTCCAGGCCGTCCAGCACCGAGTCGGGCACGGGGCTGGACGTGCGCAGCCGGATCTCGGCGCCGCCGCCCAGGGAGGCGACCAGGTTCGGCACGGTGTCGAGGGCGATGAGGCGCCCGTGATCGACGACGCCGACCCGGTCGCACAGGGCCTCCGCCTCGTCCATGTCGTGCGTGGTCATGAGGACCGTGGCGCCGCCCTCGCGGATGGAGCGGACCACGTCCCACATGGCCAGACGGGCCTGCGGGTCGAGAGCCGTGGTGAGCTCGTCGAGGAAGACGAGCTCGGGCCGGTTGATCAGAGCCAGGGCGATGAACACGCGCTGCCGCTGGCCGCCGGAGAGCTTCTCGACGTAGGCGTCCCGCTTCGCGGCGATCCCCAGCTCCTCCAGGAGCTCATCGGTATCGGCGGGGTGGTCGTACAGGGAGGCGAAGAGGCTCATCGCCTCGCGCACCTTGATCTTCGGCGGCAGCGCCGCCGTCTGCAGCTGAACCCCGATGCGGGTCCGCCAGGCTGGGGTCGGGTGCGCCGGATCGACGTCGAGCACGCGCACGCTTCCGCCGCTGGGGGTGCGCAGTCCCTCCAGGCACTCCAGGAGAGTGGTCTTGCCCGCTCCGTTCGGCCCGATCAGGCCGACGATCTCGCCCGGGCTCACCTCGAAGGAGACCCCATCGACGGCGACGAGCTCGCCGTAGGTCCTGGTCAGGTCGTCGACGACGATCGCCGGGTTCATCGCCCCTCCTCGGTGCGCGTCCAGGAGGTTGACGGCGATGCGCCGGGGCCCTCGAGAGGGTCGCCGGCCGAACCGGCGTCGTCGCTCGGGTCCTCGGTCGGCGGCGCCCCGGGCACCGCGCCCGGCCCACTCGGCATCCGTCCGTCGAGAGTCGAGCGCACGAGCATCGCCAGGGGGTCGTCCGGAGCGCGCTCCAACAGGAGTCGCAGGGGGATGAGTGCCAGCCCCTGGGCCGGATCGGTCAGGACGACGAGCTGATCACCCGATTCGAGGCCGAGGTTCTTGCGGGCCTGCGCCGGGATGGCGACCTGTCCCCGCTGCCCGACGGTGACCGTTCCGAAGAAGCCCCGGCCATCGGGGCCGATATGGACGGGATTGCGCGGCACCATGGTTACTCCTGTTCTCTCTCTGCCAGTAACTGGCATGTTCATCATGTATGACATGTAAAACATGCATCGCATCCATGATGCACCCATTCCAGCGCAAAGGCAAGAGGAGAGGGGAGCGAGGGGAGGAGAGGGGGCGCCGGCGAGCGGACCCGGCGGTTCGGCGCTCCCCGAGTTCCGCGCGGTCGTACCTTCCCGCGCCAGGTCGTACCTTAGAGGGCTTCTAAGGTACGACCGCGCGGACTCACGTACGACTTCGCGGCGGCGCGTACGACCGCGCGAGCCCGGGTACGACCGCGCGAGCCCGGGTACGACCGCGCGAGCCCGAGTATGACCGCGTGGACCCGGGTACGACCGCGCGAGGCTCTCGCGGCAGCACAGCGCCGGACGGCCCGGTCCGGCGCTCAGTTCACGTCTCGCTCAGGGCCCGAGGACCCTCAGGGCCTGAGGATCTCGCCGTCGTCGCTGACCCGGGCGATGGCGATCCCGTGGCGGGGCGCGGTCAGGAGCAACCGGCTCACGAAGTCCCCGGCCCGGGGCCAGCTCACCGAGATGTACATGTACTGCGGAGCGAATCCGTAGTCGACGATGTACTCGTCGATGCCGGGGCGGGCCTCGCATGTCGCGTCATCAACGGCGTCCGGGCCATTCAGAGCGGGGAAGTACCGGCGGAGCTCGCGGTACAGGGATCGCAGGGAGGGAGTCATCACCGCCGGTTCGAAGCCCGTCTCCAGCGGCTCGTCCCCCTCCCACCAGGCGGGGAAATCGGCGTCGGAGATGAAATCGGGCTCGAAGACGAGGATGTCGTAGCTCATGGTGCTGCTCCTCGGCGGATGCAAGAGGCGGGTGGATGGTCGGTGGACGGGATCGGAGGCGAACCCGGGTCGGAGGCGGATGCGACGGCGACGTTCGTGCGCGCGTCGGTGGACGTGACGCGGTCCCGAGTCGGCGGATGCGGCGCGGGACGGGAAGCGCGTCGAGGAGGGCCTCCACGACGCGGTCCCGGGTCAGACGCGGACGCGGCGCAGGAGCTCGGGACTCGGCAGGGCGCCGTCCAGGACGTAGTCGCGGAAGAAGGGCACGGCCTGCTCCCCGGTGAGGATCTCCTCGGGATGGAGCCTCGTGGTGTAGGTGGACCCGCCGCCGACGTCCCAGGACAGCTCGACCCAGGCCTCGGGGTCCTGGACCGGTTCGCGCGCCACGACGTAGTGCACGTGGCCCTCCTCGTCCGTCACTCTCGCCTCCAGGGTCAGGTCCGTGCAACGCCCTCCGACCTGCATGTAGGTGCTGACAGCGGGATCATCGCCGTCGACCTCGGTGATGTTGTCGGCCCCCTCGGGCAGGGCCCACACCCCGCAGGAGAAGAAGGTTCTTCCGTCCAGGACGCGCGGGTCGGTGAGGCAGCGGGTGAGCTCGGCGAGCACCGACTCGGGAGTCTGCTCCCAGTCGAAGCCGTCGCTGAAGCCCAGCTCGAGCCCGACGGTCCACGTGGCGAATCTCCTGGCCATAGTCGCTCGACAACCTCTCACTTCTCATCCCTCGGTCGTCCGAGAACCGCTCGGGCGACGACGTCGGCAGGACCGGAGCGCCAGCCCGGTCGGGCATCGCGCGGACGACGCGCCCGCCCGCGGGTGGCCCTAGACTAGCGCCGCCCCGTCGTCGACCCGCAGGAGCCGCACCCATGGACCCCTCCCCCGCATCCCTGCGCTCCCGCGTCACCGTGGCCCTGGGCCGAGCCGCCCGCCTGGCGTCCCGCCTGCGCGGTGGCGGCTCGGGCGGAACCGCGCTGCCCGGTCTCGTCGTCGAGAAGATCGACCCCGGGTTCCTGGCTCGCACCCTGGACCGGCTGCCCATGGGCGTGATCGTCGTGTCGGGCACCAACGGCAAGACGACGACGACGAAGATGGTCGTCCAGCTCCTGCGCGAGCAGGGGCTGAAGGTGCTGACCAACCGCTCCGGGTCGAACTTCGTGCGCGGGGTGCTCGCCTCGCTGCTCACCGAGGTCGATGCGGGCGGCCGCCTGGACCACGACGTCGCCGTCCTGGAGCTCGACGAGGCCCACGCAGTGCGCTTCGTGCGGCTCGTCAAGCCCCGCCACGCCCTGCTGCTCAACGTCATGCGCGACCAGCTCGACCGCTTCGGGGAGATCGACTACACCGCCTCCCTTCTGCACAAGGTCGCCCTGGCGACCACCGGCTCCGTCGTCGTCAACGCCGACGACCCGCGCCTGGGCTCCGAGGGCTTCACCGGGGACCTGACCGCCCGCGTCGTCTCCTTCGGCGCCGGCGAGGCCCTGCGCGCCCTGTTCGTCTCCGACGACGACCTGCGCGCCGGGACGGCCCGGGCCGAGCGATCCGAGCCGGAGCGGTCCGGGGCCGGCGACTCCGAGCCCGACGTCGGGGGCGCCCGCCCCGAGAAGTCCCGGACCGACCCGCCCGAGCCCGCGGACACCGACCCGGCGTCCGCACAGGGCCCTGACCCGTCCGGTCCCGCGAGCCCGGGGGCCTCGGCGCCTCCGACGCCGCGCGTGAGCCTGCAGTCGCTGAGCGGCCAGGACGCCGTCGTGCGCGTGGATGGCGCCGACCACGACGTGACCTTCACCATCCCCGGCATCCACAACCAGCTCAACGCCTGCGCGGCCCTGGCCGTCGCCCTGGAGGCGCTGGGCGACAGAGCGGACCTGCCGGGGCTGCTGACGACCCTCGCCCGCGTCCAGGCGGCCTTCGGGCGCGGTGAGGTCCTCGCCCTGGACGGCCGCGACGTGCAGCTCTCGCTCGTGAAGAACCCCGCGGGCTTCCGCATGGGACTGCTCACCGCCGCCGAGGCCGTGCGCTCCGGCGGCCCCGAGTCGGTCATGATCGCCATCAACGACGAGTACGCCGACGGCCGCGACATGTCCTGGCTGTGGGACGTCGAGTTCGCGGGCCTGCGCGCCGAGGGGGTCGCCGTGGTCACCGGGGTGCGCGCCTGGGACATGGCGCTGCGGCTGCGATACGACGAGGTGCCCGTGGGAACGGTCGAGCCCGACCTGACCAGGGCCGTGGCGCTCCTGCGCGAGGCCGCCGGGAAGGCCGATGACGGGGCGGGCCGCCCCATGCGCATCTTCACCACCTACACCGCCATGCTCGCCCTGCGCGCCCACCTGGCCGAGCTCACCGACGTCGAGGAGGCCCTGACATGAGCGAGCCGACCTACCCGCACACCACCGAGGGCGCCGCCCGCGGGCGCCTGCGCCTGCTGCAGCTCTACCCGCGAGACATGAACATCTACGGCGACTGGGGCAACGCCCTGGTCCTGGCGCGCCGCGCGCAGTGGGCGGGCTACGACGTCGACCTGCTGTCCTACGACCCCGGCGACGAGCTCCCGGAGGACGTCGACCTCCTCGTGGGCGGCGGCGGCCAGGACTCCGGGCAGGAGCGCATCAAGGAGGACCTGACCGCCCGCGGCCCTCTGCTGCGCGCGTGGGCCGCCGACGGCGTGCCCATGCTCCTCATCTGCGGCCTCTACCAGCTCTTCGGACGCCGCTTCATCACCGGCACCGGCGAGCAGATCCCCGGCATCTCGGTCTTCGACGCCGAGACCGTGGCCGGCAGCGGGCGCTTGATCGGGAACATCACCCTGGAGTCGAAGGATTTCGGCAGGATCGTGGGCTACGAGAACCACTCGGGGCTGACCACTCTCGGTCCCGAAGCGCGCCCCTTCGGGCGGGTGACCATGGGCGACGGCAATAACGGCAGGGACCGCACCGAGGGCGCGCGCGTCCACAACATCATCGGCACCTACCTGCACGGCTCCCTGCTGCCCAAGAACCCGGCCGTGGCCGACTGGCTCCTGGCCCGCGCCGTCGAGCGCGCCGGCGGGACGTGGGAGTCGGAGAGGCCGGGCGGGCTGGATGAGCGCGCCGACGCCTGGGCCGAGAGGGCTCGTAGGGTCGCCGCGAGCCGGCCGCGCTGAGATCGCCTCGGCTCAGCGGTGCCGCGCCCGGCGAGCTTCCGGTTCCGCGCACTCATTCGTGGTAACTTCCGGTTCTGCCCACTCGTTCGAGGCTCGTGGAGGCCGTCCATGTCCGAATCCATCGCACACCAACCGCACGCACACGCAGAGGTGCTCACCGGCCCGGACGCCGAGCAGGAGCTCAGCGGGATGGGACTGGCAGTCGCTCCCTTGTCCCGCGCGTGCGTCGAAGGGCTGCGGACCGCCGTCAATCAGCACTCGTCCTTCGAACCGAACATCGCCCTGGGGTTCTCCATCTGGGCGAAGATCGTGGGCTCGCTGCGCACCCTGCTCGACGAACGGGGGTGGCGATCCCACGACACCGCCAACGCCCCGCGGTCAGTCAACCCGGACGGCACAATGGCCATCGCGGCGATCGGTGGCGACGAGAGCACCGCATGCGCGAGTTCCGATCCGAGCAATGCCCACGCTCGTCGGAAGGGGTCGACGTTCGACGCCGAGGTCAAGAACAATGGGGAGGGCAGCAGCGCTCCCGGATTCACCCAGCCCTGCCTCGACCTCGCCCTAGGCGACCTGGGCGACGACGGCACTCGATCCAACGGCTTGCGCACGTGGATGCTGCTCTACTTCTGGGACCGCAGGGCCGATGAACTGCGTCTTGAGCTGTCGCTGCCGATCGCCTGCGAGGACGGTGTCGTCACCCGGTGGAAGACCCGCATCATTCTGCCCGCGCAAGACCTGTCGAGCCACGATGATCTGCGCAGCAACGACGACGTGCCGTCGCCACCCGCGCAGGACGTGGACTTCGAGATCACCGCCATCTCATGACCCTGGAGCCCTCGCGAATCATCCTGGCGAGACAACGAGCGGGCCTGCCCAAGACCGCTCTGGCCCGAGCGGCGGGGGTCGCTCCGCGTACGGTGACGACCTGGGAGTCCAGAGGGGCCCCCTCATCACGGTTGAGCGACATCGCCGGCGCGACAGGAATGCCGGCCGAGTTCTTCTCCGGTGGAGCGATCGACCTGCTCGAGGAGGATCGAATCTTCTTCCGGGCACGACGACGCTCGCCCTCCGCCCTCCTGCACCGATCAGCGGCCTTCGGATCTCTTGGCATCGGGTTCTACGACTCCATTCGCCGGCGCTTCAGAACTCCTGCGCTCAGCATGTCCGAGGCGGATCCGGGCGACTCGCCCCGACAGGCCGCGCGGGCCCTGCGCCTGGCCTGGAGAATGGGGATGGGACCCGCTCCCAACCTGGTCCAGCTGGCCGAGGCCCACGGTATCCGGGTCCTCGGCATCCCGCTGGCGGACGCCGCGGTCGATGCCTTCAGCTTCTGGGCGCCCGACGGACGCCCTTTCGTCTTCCTGTCCCGGATCAAGACGGCGGAGCGCTCGCGCTTCGACCTGGCTCACGAGATCGGTCACCTGGTGCTCCACTGCGACGTCACTGGAACCGGGGAGACCACCGACCGGGAGATCGAGCGCGAGGCCGATGTCTTCGCCGCCGAGCTTCTCCTGCCCACCGAGGCTCTGCGCGCCCGCGTCCGCGGCGCGCCCTCCATCGAGGACCTCATGAGGATCAAGAGCACCTACGGGGCCTCGGCCATGGCGGCCGCGCGCTCGATCCGCGACGCCGGCCTCCTGTCGGAGTGGGGCCATCGCCAGCTGGTGGCGACGCTCACGTCACGAGGATTCCACACGGGCGAGCCGGGGAGCGCTCTGCCCTATGAGAAGTCGCGGGTCTTCAGCACGGTGCTGGAGCGCCTGGGGGCCGAGGGGGTCGCGGTGGCCGACTGGGCGAAAGGCATCGGTCTGCGGCCCGACGACGTCGCGGACTTCATGTTCGGGCAGGCTCTGCGCGCAGCGCCCGACGCCGACGCCGCCTCCCCGCAGGATGTCTCCGGCGGTGGCGCTTTTCCACCGGCCCGGCCGAGCCTCCGGGTTGTGACATAGGCGGGCGCCGGCCCGCGTGCTCGCCATTCCGTACTCACCCCGGTCCTCCCGGAGGACCCGGCAACATGCCGGGACCATCCCCCGTCGAGGCCTCTCTCCTCTAGGCTCGACGCATGGCGACTCCCGAATTCCGGAGTGGGGGCGGGTGGTGACCGCCCAGTGGCCCCACTGGGCGGTGGCGACCACGGGCGGCGACGGGAGCCCTCCCAGGGGCCCTGGCCAGAGGATGGGCTCGGCCCTTTGTGCGGCTGTTCAATCCGTCCACCGTCGTCGCGATCCTCGTGCTCTTCGCCTACGCCCTCCCGTGCATGGCCACGGCCGCAGCGATGCACTGCGACACCGCCACCCGGAAATAGCCGGCCATCGCCTGCACCTGCATGCTCGTCACCACCTGGGTCACGGCGGCGCCCCACGCGCTCATCACCGTGTTCATATGATTGTGACGATGACCGGACACGCGACAGGACGTTCAGGGGAGGTGGGGCAGCCGTGCCCGTCGTTCCCACGCACCCGGTGACCACGCCGGACCCCGACGTGCTGCGGTGGGTCGTCCCCGACGGCCTGCTGCCCTTCACCGGGGAGGTGGCCCGCGCACCGGCTCTGCTTCAGGCCCTCATCGACGACGGCACCCTGAGCTCCGTGCGGGTCGACGGCGGCGCGGTGCTCACTCTTCTGGGGCCCGGCCGCAGCTGGCGCCAGGAGGGGGCCCGGGTGCGCAGTGCGCTGGTGGACGCCCTGGGCGCCCCGGGCTCCTGGGAGGGCGGCCAGGCGGCCCACGCCTCCGGGCCCGACGACGCCCTGGAGTCCGCCGCCCGGCAGATCGCGAGCGGCTCACTGGGGTCCTTCGTCAACAGCCACGGCGGTTCGCTCGTCGTGCGCTCGGTGCGCGACGGCGTCGTCGAGATCTCCATGGAGGGCGCCTGCGACGACTGCCCGGCCGCCGAGATCACGATGCACGCGCGCTTCGAGCACCTGCTGCGGCGCCGCTGCCCCTGGCTGGTCGAGGTCCGCCGGGTCGAGGGGTAGGGGGCATCGGCCTCGTCGCCGCGCCGGGCCCGCCCCTCCTTCGCCGAGCCGCCTGTCCATCGCCGAGCCGGGCGGAGGTCGCGCAGCCCCACCGTTGTCTGCTGGGCTTCGCGACGTTCACCGGGTTCAAGGCTGTGGGGCTCGCTGTGCGCCGTGGTCAGGGCAGGGGCGACCAGAGCGACGGCGAGCGACGCAAGATCGACCTGAGCCGTGTCAGAGAGACCACGATCGCCTGACGATAGAGAAGCCTCACCTTAAACTGCTGTGGACGATGCGCATCGTCCGCATCGAGACCGAGGACAGAACAGGACTCTGAGGAACTCCGACGATATCCGAGGACATCATGGCGACAGCAGTCTCACAGCACAGCACATCGACCTCCACCGGCACCGCGAGCAGCCCGCCTCCGGCGGAAAGATTCCTCTCCGACCTGCGCGTGGGCACCACGAGTCGCGTGGTCGGCCTTGTGAAGGACACGGCCAGCGGCCCCATCATCAGGCGGCTGAGCAACCTGGGCTTCGTCCCCGGCAGGGTCGTCACCCCGTTGCGCCGCGCCCCACTGGGCGACCCGGTCGTCTACCGTGTGGCCGACTACGAGCTGTGCCTGCGCCACCACGAGGCCCGCATCGTCCGGGTCGAGACCATCACCAAGGCCGACAAGGACGTCGAGGCCGCGGCGGAGTCCGCCCCCGCGGCCGAGGCGGAGACGGGAAAGACGGTGCCCTCCACCGAGCCGGTCGCCGGAATCCTGGGAGAGGAGCAGCGCCTATGAGCGACCACTGCGCCGCCCATGAGGTCCCCGGCGCCCCGGACTGCCACTGCGGTTCCTCCAACTCCAAGACGCTGGTGGCCGGGGCCCGACGCATCGCCCTGGCGGGTGCCCCCAACGCCGGCAAGACCTCGATCTACAACGCCCTGACGGGCCTGCGCGCCAAGACCGGCAACTATCCCGGCGTCACCGTCGCCCGGTCACTGGGGACCTGCCGGATCAGCGGGACCGACCTGACGATCGAGGACCTGCCGGGCGCCTACTCCCTGGACCCGATCAGTCCCGACGAGCAGGTGGTGCGTGACGTCCTCACCGACGCCTCGCAGGCCGTCTCCGTCCCCGACGCCCTAGTGGTCGTCGTCGATGCCACGACGCTGCGGCGGGGGTTGAACTTCGTGGCCGAGGCCCTCGCCCTGGACCTGCCCACCTGCCTGGTGGTCACCATGACCGATGAACTCAGCCGCCGCACCGGGAGACTCGACGTCGAGGCCCTGGGCCGGGCCCTGGGGATTCCGGCCGTACGAGTGGTCGGCAACCGGGGCATCGGCATGCCCGATCTGCGCAGGCGTCTCACCGAGGTCGCCGACTGGCAGCGCCCGCCGCTGCCGCCGCCCACCGACCCCGGTGAGGTCGCCTCCTGGGCCGACTCGATCCTGACCGCCGCCGACTACGAGGCGCCCCAGCAGGACCGCGCCACGGCCGCCGTCGACCGGGTACTGCTCCACCCGGTCCTGGGCTCCCTGGTGTTCTTCGCCATCATGTACGTCTTCTTCCAGGCCATCTTCTCCTGGGCCGAGCCCTTCAAAGGGGCCATCGAGGACGGCTTCGGAGCGCTGGGGACCGTGGTGCACGGCTGGCTCGACGACTCCCACCCCCTGCTGGCCGGGCTCCTGGGCGACGGCCTCATCGGGGGCGTGGGCTCGGTGCTCACCTTCATCCCCCAGATCATCATCATGTTCCTCATCATCGCCGTCCTGGAGGGCGTGGGGTACATGTCGCGCGCCGCCTTCCTCATGGACCGGATCATGAGCCGGGCCGGGCTGGAGGGGCGGGCCTTCGTGGCGCTGCTGTCCTCACTGGCCTGCGCGATCCCCGGGATCATGGCCACCCGCACGCTGCCCAGCGCCAAGGACCGGGTGGCCACGATGCTGGCCGCCCCGCTCATGACCTGCTCGGCGCGCCTGCCCGTCTACGTCCTGCTCACCTCCATCATGGTGCCCGGCGACGCCAGGATCGGGCCCCTGGGAGCGCGCGGCACCGTCATGTTCGCGCTCTACCTGCTGGGCGCGGTCTCCGCGATGGCGGCCGCCTGGGTGGTCAAGCGCCTCACCGACCGCGGCGGGGTGCTCCTGCCCTTCTACATGGAGATGCCGCCCTACCGGCTGCCGCGGCCACGCGCCGTCGCGCTCATGGTGTGGGACGCCTGCAAGGGCTTCGTGAAGAAGGCCGGCACGATCATCACCCTGACCACCATCATCCTGTGGGTGCTGCTCAACGTCCCCATGCGCTCCGAGGAGCAGTTCAGCGCCCACTGCGCCGCCAACGCCGAGTGCGCATCCGTAGCAGCAGCGGTGGAGGAGCCGTCGTCGTCCACCGTCAAGGGCGACGACGACGAGACCGTCACCGACCCCGAGGAGCTGGACAAGCTGCTGGAGGCCCAGAAGACCTCCTACACGATGGACAACTCCTGGGCCGCCAAGGGGGGCAAGGCGGTCCAGCCGGTCTTCGAGCCACTGGGCTTCGACTGGCGCATCAACGTCGCGGTGCTCTCCTCACTGGCCGCACGCGAGACCTTCGTGGCCACGCTCGGCCAGATCGCAGCCGCCGAGGACCCCGAGGAACCCAGCGCCCACCTGGCCACCATGACCTACCAGCAGGACACGCTGACCAACAAGGCCGGCGACAAGCTGTTCAACCCCGCCACGATCGCGGCAATCCTCGTGTTCTTCGTCTACGCCCTCCAGTGCATGGCCACGGCCGGCGCGATGCGCCGCGAGACCGGCACCTGGAAATGGCCGGCCATCGCCTATACCTACATGCTCGTCACCGCCTGGGTGATGGCCACACTCACGCGGTTCATCGTCGCCATGCTCGTGTAGGCGGGCGAGGACGGCGAAGCCGACCGTCTAGGCTCGACGCATGGCGACTCCCGAGTTCATCGTGTCCCTGCGGCAGAAGATCGGCCACGAGCAGCTGTGGCTTCCCGGCGTGAGCATCATCGTCGTCGACGACGCCGGCCGTCTCCTGCTGGGGCGGCGGGCTGACAACGGGCAGTGGGCCGTGGTCTCCGGCATCCCCGAGCCCGGCGAGCAGCCCGCGACGGCGATCCGGCGCGAGTGCCTGGAGGAGACCGGCGTGGACGTCGAGATCCTGGCCCTCATCGGTGTGGAGGCCGGTCAACCGATCTCCTTCCCCAACGGCGACAACTGCGTCTTCATGGACATCAACTTCGTGGGACGCCCCCGCCCGGGCACGACGGCGCGCGCCCACGTGGCCGACGACGAGTCCACGCACGTGGGCTGGTTCCGCCCCGACTCGCTCCCCGAGCCCCTGTCGGACTCCAGCGCCGCCCGAATCAGAGCGGGCCTGTCCTGGCTGGCCGACCCGGTACCGGGAGCCCGCTTCCGCCCCGCGTTCTGACAGCGCCCTCCTTCCTCCGGCCAGGGCCATTCCAAGCGTGCGGGAGCCGGAACCCTGTCCCCGCACGCGCAGACGGCACCCACCGGCGGAAAAATATCCCCCGGCCGCGACGGAGGTAAGGCGGTGGTCAAGCCTCGGGCACCTCGATGCCGACGCGCCGGAGGCCCTCGGCCTGCTCGCTGCCGGGGTCCAGGGGCCTGGCGGCGGTGAGGACGACGCGCACACCCTCGGGGGTGGCGACCTCGACCTCCCGTGAGTTCCACGGGGTGATGCGCGGGCCGGTGACGCTGCCCGGTCGGAGCCGCTCGCAGGCCTTGGCGATCTCGTCGATCTGGGACAGGACGCAGGCGAAGCTGACGCTCATCGCGGGGCCGGTGGCCGGGGTGGGCTCCTGCGGGGCCGGAACCAGGAGGACGTCCTGGAAGGCCCAGCGGCGCAGGTGCACCAGTCGGCCGGGAATGCTGAACAGGGTGAAGAAGCCCAGTGCCTCCGTCCAGAAGTCGACCGAGGCGTCCAGGTCCAACGTCGGGACGGTGATGAACATCGGCATACCGTAAATGCCGTGGAAGGGCTCCGGCGGCCGGGCGTCCTCAGCAGGGACAGGGACGGGGCTCATCTCGAAGGCGTTGAAAGTGCTCATGCGCGCAGCCTCATCCCTCACGCCACGTAAGGTTCAAGACAGATCCGAGTTGCGGTTCCATCTACTCACCACCGCTGCCGACGGCCCCGCAGCGGGGCGACATCATAACGGCATCATCGCGGAGGCGACGAGGTTGCTGTGCGGCAGCGGCTCGTCGCGGCCGAGCGCCCGACACCAGTCATCGGTGGTGGCCACCGCCGCCCAGTTGGAGTGCAGCAGCGCCATCATGGTGGCGTGCACCGTGCGAGCATTCGCCCTTCCGGCGCAGTTGCGCAGGTTGATGGCGCCGACGGCGTCGGAGAGCACCTCCGTCGTCAGGCCGATCGTCTCGCCCCAGGCCGCTGAGGCCAGGATGCAGTTGTTCGCCATGAACCCGACGAGCGTCACGGTGTCAACGTCCTGCTCGTGCAGCCACGCGGCGAGGTCTGTTCCCGCATAGATCGACCCGCGGCGCTTGACGACGCGCTTCCACTGGGCAGTCCGTCGGCGCTCGATACACGGGCAGAGCTCGAAGCCCTTCCCGCCGGGGTTGAAGATCGTGCCGCCGGGCGGGCCGGCGTGCTGCACGCAGGCCACCGGGAGGCCGGCGTTCTCGGCGACGTCAAGTGCCCGCTCGATCCGCTCCAGGCAGTCGCTCAGGCTCGGGTGGCGGATGCGCAGCGGCAGGTGGGCGTACTCGTTCTGCACGTCGACCAGGACGAGGGCCCGGTGAGGGGCGGTTCGGACCAGTTCATCGAGATCAGTCACGGTGTCTCCAAAGGTGTGCGCCTTGGCGCAGTGGTTGCGTGGTGACCCCCAGGATGTGCGGTCGGACCGACACCCACCAGTGGCACATATGCTATTCACCGATGGTTTCACGCCAATCCGCTCAGGCGTGCCGATGCGGCGCAGGGCAGGACTCACTCAGGGAGGTCTCATGCACATCGCCGTCTACGCCTTCGACGGCGTCGCCACCTTCCACCTGTCGATCCCCCAGATGGTCTTCGGAACCCTGAGACAGCTGGGGCTGGCGGACTGGCGGGTCTCGTTGTTCACCACCACCTCCGGGGCGGCCGCGCCCACGGAGGACGTCACAGGTCCCGAGGCCGCCATGAGCGCCGAGACTCCCACACCGCCAATGCACCGGGAGGATCCGGCATCCTTGCCCTCCTCGCTGCCCACCCTCTCCGTCCGCACCTCGGAGGGCTACGTCCTCAGCGGCCTGGGCGGTCCGGAGCTGGCGGGGGAGGCCGACGTCGTCGTGGTACCGGCGTGGTTCGCCGACGGGCGCGCCGCGGGAAGGGAGCTGTACTCACTGCTGAAGGCGGCGCACGCCCGGGGCGCGAACATCGTCGGCCTGTGTCTGGGGGCGATCCCGCTGGCTGAGGCCGGCCTCATCGGTGAGCGCCGGGCGGTGACGCACTGGCGGGCCTTCGAGCCGCTGGCGCGCGAGCACCCGGAGATCGCGCTGGACGAGTCGGTCCTGTATGTCGACCACGGTGACGTCCTGACCTCGGCTGGTGCGGCGTCGGGCCTGGACGCGTGCCTCCACCTGGTGCGCGCGCAGCTGGGGGCACGGGCCGCCAATGAGGTCGCACGCCAGCTCGTCATCGCGCCGCATCGCGAGGGCGGGCAGGCCCAGTACATCGAGCGGCCGGTGCCGCAGCACACCGACGACGACCCGATAGGCCGCACGGTGGCCTGGGCACTGGAGCACCTGAGCGAGCCGTTGCCGGTGGAGCGGCTGGCGAGGACGGCGCAGATGAGCACTCGCTCCTTTATCCGAGCCTTCCGTGAGACGACCGGGACCGCGCCAGCGGCCTGGGTGCGCGTCCAGCGGGTGCGCGAGGCACAGCGGCTCCTGGAGAGCACGGATCTGACGGTGGAGCAGGTGGCTTCGGTCTGCGGCTTCGGTAGCGCGGTCACTATGCGACAGGCTTTCGCCCGAACGCTCGGCACGACGCCGTCGGCCTACCGACGCCGGTTCCGCACCGCTTCTCCCGACCCTGCCGGTGATAGGGACGTCACTGCGCGGGCGGCTCGACGACGAGCGGAGCCTCGTCCGGCACCCGTACCTCGGCCCGGGGCGTCGGCTCCAGGCTGAGACTCACGTGCAACCACTGCCCCTGCTCGTCCCCGTAGTAGACGCTGGGCACGCCACCCACGGTCATGAGCAGGACGACGGCGAGCGCAGCCTTCGCAGCACCCACCTTGCTGGCGATACGGGTGACGTCGTGGTTGCCGACGAAGGTGGCCGGGATGAAGCTCTCCAGCAGCTCGTTGTGGCGCCCCAGGCACCAGTCGAGCTCATAGAAGTTGACGTCGGCCAGCGAGCTCCAGATCGCCTTCCACAGCTCGTACTGGGCGACAGTGTCCACGGTGGAGGCCTCCACGAAACCGGTGTAGTCGCCGTGGATGACCTCGCCCATGAACCAGGCGTCGGGGTGGCGCTCTCGTACGGCGGGCAGGACATGACTGGTTTCGGTCGGGCCGGGCGAATGATGGTGGCGCTCTCGTACGGCGGGCAGGACACTGGCCCAGAAGGCGGGGTCGATGCCGTAGGCGGCGTCCAGGCGCCAGGCGCTCGCGCCACGATCGAGCCAGTGAGTGAGAACCCGCACGGCGAGGTCGCGCACCTCGGCGGAGTCGTAATTGAGGGCGGCCAACGACTCGCGCCCCTCGAAGGTGGCGTAGCCGGGACCGCCCTCCCCGCCGGCCGCGTCATCGAAGCGGAAGCGGTCGCGCCCCTCTCCCCCGGATCGCGCGGCCCGCCTCTGACCGGTCACCCGGCGCGCTCACCCATGCTCCGAGGCGGAACCGGACCAGGCTCGGCGGAAAAGGGACTACAGGAGACGAGCGGTCTCAGACCTCCTCGTACTGGGTGATGACGGGAGCCTCGTCGGAGAGCTCGACCAGCCGGGGGATGAGGGTGGTGAAGTGCTCGGAGGCGTTATGGGCATCGATGGCGGCGGCGTCGGCCCAGCCCTCCACGAAAGCGAAAACACCGACGTCCTCGCGGGAGACGACGAACTGGTAGGAGACGTTGCCGACCTCGGCGAGGCTGCCGGAGACCAGGCGGCGACCGAGCTCGACGAAGCGCTCACGATTGGCCTCGGGAACTGCGAAAGTGGCAATGATGGTGATCATGGAACTCCTCGATCCGGTCCGTCGGCGGCCCTCCGACCGTCATGACGCGACCCCATGCTATTGAGGATCGACTCAGTCCCGCGGCTGGCGCTCCGCCCACTCGCGCGGGCTGACCCGGCACCCCGTGTAGAAGGGGGTGTCGATGCGCACGTGGAGGCGGGCCTCCGTGTAGCGCTGATGGTGGATGACGCCCTCGAGCCGGTCGAGGGCGTCGGCCTCGAAGGCGAGGACCCACTCGTAGTCGCTCATGCCGAAGGTCGAGAGGGTGGAGCCCTTGACGTCCGGGTACGCGGAGAAGCCGTTGCGACCGTGCGCGGCCATGATCCGCGAGCGCTCCTCGCCGGGGAGCAGGTACCAGTCGTAGCTGCGCACGAAGGGGTAGACCATGCACCAGTCCCGCGGGGCGACGCCGCCGAAGCAGGCGGGGATGTGGCGGCGGTTGAATTCAGCGGGCGTGTGCAGGCCCATGCAGGACCACACGGGCTCGACGTAGCGGCCCAGGGCGCTGGCGCGCAGCCGGTGGCTCGCGTCCTGAAGCTTCTCCGGGTCGTCGTCGAGCCACCAGATCATGAGGTCGGCGTCGCTTCGGAACCCGGCGACGTCGTACCAGCCGCGGGTGGTGACCTCGGACTGGTCGACGAAGTAGTTCGACTCGCCGACGAGCCGGCGGCGGGTGTCCTCGAGGGCGGGCAGCGACGACGTGAGTCGGTAGACGGCGTACAGGGCGTAGTGGAGACGGTCGTTGACCGCGTCCAGGTCGACGTCGGCGGCGTCGCGCGGGTCGTGGTGGGGGCGGCGCTCTTCCTCCTCGAAGCGGTGCAGGTGGGGGGCGCCCTCACCGGAGTCGACGGCGGGGTGGGTGTTCTCGTGGCTCGTCATCGTGGGTCTCCTTCCTCGGCGATAGGAGCAGTATGCGGCCTCCCGGGCGACAGCGGGACCGGGGTCGTCAAGTTCACCGAGTCGGTCTCGTCCGCCGGGACCACCGGGTTCTCCAGGTCGTCCGACGGGCCGCTCGCCTCGGGGCCGGTCGTGCGGAGCGCGCCGCGTGCGCCGGGCCGGCCGGCGCGGCCTGCATGAGCGTCGTGGCCGCCGGAGCCGTCGCGAGCGCGGGGCGGTCGGGTCGCCGGAAGGCAGCAGTCGGGCGGGCAAACGGTGTGGAAGGGGCCGGTGCCGGTGGTCGACGTCGGACGGGCGCCCTCTCCGCGGGCCACGGCGGCGCGCTCCGCCAGGACATCCCCCAGGGAGGATACGAAAGCCGGGTGGGTGCCGGCCGTCGCCGCCCGCACGTAGGGCATCCCCAGGCGCTCGGCGGTGTTCGCGGCCTCGATGTCGAGGTCGAAGACGACCTCCATGTGGTCGGCGACGAAGCCGACCGGCGCCACGACGACGCCGGCGGGCGCCGTCACCGGCATGCCGTCCGTGAGACGGCCGGCGGCGAGGGACTCCAGATGGTCGTTGATATCCGGCTCGAGCCAGCGGGACCGGGGCGAGCCGGAGCGCGAGCAGAACACGAGGTCGTGGTCGGGCGGCGCCTTCAGGCCGAGACGCTCGGCGAGGACGGGCAGCAGAACGTCGATGAAACGGCGATGCTGAGCCACGTAGGAGATCTCGGTCGACAGGTCGGCGGCCACACCGGGGTCGAGGGCGGCGGGACCGGGGTGGGAGGCGCTTCGGCCGTCGCGGGGGGCCGAGCCCCGCTCCATGGATTCGGGAATGGAGTGAGTGACGAGCGCGAGCCTGACGGCCCGCGGGTCGATGCCGCGCTCACGCAGCCGCTCGTACGCCTCGACGATGGCGTCGACGTTGGCTCGCAGCATGCCGTCGGTGTTGTAGAAGGGGCGGGTCTTGTCGACGGTGAGCCTCACGGGCGCCCCGCCCGCGCCGCCGACCCGGGCGGCGGCATCGGCCTCGGCGCCCCGCCCGGTGGTCCCGTCGGCTCCAGCGGCGAGCAGCTCCAGCGCGCCGGCCACGTCCTCGCGGTACTGGCGGCATCCCGAGTAAGAGCCGTATGCGGAGGTTGTGACCGCCAGGACGCGGCGCGCCCCGCCGTCGGCCAGGGCGCGCAGGGCCTCGGAGACGAAAGGGAACCAGTTGCGGTTGCCGACGACCACCGGTAGATGTGAACCCCGGGCGGCCAGCTCAGTGCGCAGGGCCTCCAGGAGTTCGGCGTTGCGGGCGTTGATCGGTGAGATTCCGCCGAAACGGCCGTAGTGACCGGAGACCTGCAGGAGCCGTGAGTCGGGCACGCCCCGCCCGGCGGTGGCGTTGCGCATAAATGGCAGGACGTCGTCGGGGCCCTGCGGGCCGCCGTAGGACAGCAGGAGAACGGCGTCGTAGGGGGACAGGGGGTCCAGGGGGTCGTTCATGCGCGTTCTCCTGTCAGAACGGGAAGCCCGAGCTGCTTGAGGTCCTCCGACGTCGCGACCGGCTCGGGCCTGCGAGCGCCGGCCTCCACGACGGCGTGCGGGTCCGGCAGGCTCGGCAGGTCCGCCGGTCCGCCGCCGGACCGCTGATCCTGCGCCGCCCGGCCGCCCTCGCGGGCGGGGCAGACGGCGGGCGGCTCGGTGTCGCCGCGCAGCCCCGCGGCGACCTCGGGCCCGAGCACGAGGTCGAGCGCCTCCAGATACTCCTGCTCGCGGCCGGTCTCCCCGGCCCGTCGCACCGCGACGGTCGGGTGATGCAGAAGGCGGGCGGCCAGATGGTGCAGCGCTCGGGCGGCCTCCTCGGTGTCGACGGCGCCGTCCCTGGTGCGCATGCGCGCGACCTCCTCCTCGACGATCCCTTCCACTCCGCTGCGCAGCCTGCGTACAACGGGGTCCATGCGGCGTCCGGCCTGCGCCCGTTCGAAGGACGCGACCTCCTGGGCGACGATCCGGCGGGCGGCTCCGACCTGGGAGGCCTCGACGTCGGGCACGGCGCGCTGAACGGCGGGCAGGTCGATGAGCTCGACGCCCGGCAGGGAGCCGACCGCCCGCTCCACGTCACGACTCAGGGCGAGGTCGAGCACGACCAGTGGGCCGGCCTTCTCGCGCACGTGCGGCGGAGCGGGCCGGCGGCGGCGGACGACCGGGGCCAGCAGTTCCCGGGTCAGAACGGGGCCGCCCAGGCCCCGGCAGGTGATGATGAGGTCCGCCCGGGCCAGGCGGCCGGGCAGATCGGCCTCCTCGACGGCGCGCACGGCGTGCCCGGCGGCGAAGGGGCCGGCGCGCTCGGAGCGGGAGTAGACCCCGATGTCGCTCGCCCCGCGCTCGCGCAAGGCGGTGACGGCGGCACCGGCGTAGGCGCCCGTGCCCACGACCAGGACGCTCGCCCCGTCCAGGGGCGGCATGCGGGAGGCGGCCAGGTCCAGGGCGACGGACACGACGCTGCGACCGGTGCTCGCCAACGAGGTCCGCACGGCCACGCGGCGCGAGGCCGCCGAGGCGTGCTCGACGGCGCGGGTGATGGCGCCCGTGGCCGTGCCCTCGGCGGTGGCGCTGGTCAGGGCGCGACGCAGCTGCCCGGCGATCTCGCGCTCGCCGACGACCATGGACGTCAGCCCGGCCGCGGTGGCGAAGAGTTCGAGATGGGCGGCGTGCCCCGACCAGGCGCTCAGGGGCACGGGGCCGCCGGCACCGGCGCGCTTGGCGAGGAAGGCCGCGACGGCGTCGCGCAGCGCTTCGACCGGGCGCCCGTCGGGGGCGTCGAGCACGATCGCCACGCGGTTGCAGGTGCTCAGAATGAGGACGCCGTCGAGTCCCGGAACGGCACGGCGCAAGTCCGGCTCCGCATGCGCAGCGACGGTCCCGAGGCGGGCGACGGCCTCCAGACCCTGGGTGCGATGGTCGGCGGAGAGAAGATGAAGAGTCACAGCAGGAGTCAGTCAAGCACCCGGCGTCGCCCGAAGCCCAACCGGGCTCGCGTGACGAACACCGGCTATCGAGACGAGGCGTCTCAATTGTTTTCTGACATTCCGTCTTGTCATTCTGCGCGGCGCTATTGCCGGCATTAAGAACTCCAGCGCGGCCGGTGGAGGCGTGTCGGCCGAATGGCGTCGACTAGCATCCGAGAAGAATACGAAGCGTCACCTCTGGCCACATTCAGGATGTTTTCATGACAGATTCCGCACCAAATTCGGGGGAGTTCGCCGCCGACGTCGCGCCCGCCCTGCTGCGCGCGCTCACGGGAGCGCGACCCGAACGCACGCCCGTGTGGTTCATGCGGCAGGCGGGGCGGAGTCTGCCGGAGTACCGCGCGCTGCGCGACCGGGCGGGCCTGAGCATGCTCGACGTCTGCCTCGACCCCGCGCTCGCGGCCGAGATCACGCTCCAGCCCGTGCGCCGCCACGGGGTGGACGCCGCCGTCTTCTTCTCCGACATCATGGTGCCCCTGCGGCTGGCCGGCCTGGCGGTGCGGATCGAACCGGGCCTCGGCCCCGTCCTCGACGAGCCGGTGCGCACGCCGGCGGACGTCGCCCGGCTGACCGCCCGCCGCTACGGCGAGGGAGAGGCCGGCGGGGCCGGGGCGCGCGCCGTCGAGGCCGGTGTGCGCGCCGCCTGCGCCGAGCTGGGAACCCCCACGGCGCCCGGAGGGGGCGCGAACCTGGGCGAGCGCCCCCTCGCCGGCCTGGCCGCCTCCCGCGGGTCGGCGTCGTGGACCCCCCTCATCGGCTTCGGCGGGGCCCCCTTCACCCTGGCCGCCTACCTCGTCGAGGGCCGGGCGAGCCGCGACCACCTGGCCGCGCGCACACTCATGCACGCCGACCCGGGCGCCTGGGATGCGCTCATGACCTGGTGCGCCCGGCTGACGGGCGACTTCATCGCCGCCCAGGTGCGCGCCGGAGCCAGTGCCGCCCAGCTCTTCGACTCGTGGGCCGGGTCCCTCTCGCCGGCGGACTACCGGGCCCGCGTCGCCCCCTACTCGGCCCTGGCCCTTAGCATCGCCCGGCGGGCCGTCTCGCCGACCACCGGCGCCCCCGCCCCGCTCATCCACTTCGGCACGGGCACGGCCCGGCTCCTGGCCGACATGCGCGCGGCGGGGGCCGACGCCGTCGGCGTGGACGACCGCACGGACCTGGCCGAGGCCATCGCCGTGCTGGACGGCGCCGGGCCGGGGCCCTGCCCGGTGCAGGGCAATCTGGACCCGGCGCTCCTGGCCGCGCCGTGGGAGGTCCTGGCGCCGGCCGTCGACGCCTGCCTGGAGGCCGGGCGCGCCGCCCCGGCGCACGTGGTCAACCTCGGCCACGGGGTGCCGCCGACCACGGACCCGGATGTCCTCACCCGGCTGGTGGCCCGCGTGCACGGCTCGGCCGACTGGGAGGCCACCGCCCTGGCCGGGTGGGAGGCCGCCGCATGAGCCCCACGAGCCGTGACGCCGCTCCCCCCGCCCGGCCGGGAACGGCCGTGCCGCGCACCGGGATCGCCCGGCCCGGACGCCCGGACCGCCCCGCCGCCGGAGGACCGCCCGAGCACTGGGACGCCCTCGTCGTCGGAGGCGGTATCGCCGGCCTGACGGCCGCCTGGGAGCTGACCCGCGCGGGGCTGCGGCCGATGCTGGTCGAGGCCCGCGGATACACCGGCGGGCTCGTCGCCGCGGGTACGATCGGCGGGGTGCGCATGGACCTGGGGGCGGAGGGATTCGCCGTCCGCGGACGAGCGGTCACCTCGATGGTCGACGTGCTCGGCCTGCGGGTCGCCGGCCCGAAAGGGGGCGGAGCGCGCCTCTTCCTGCCGCCGCGCCCCGACGAGGCCCGAAGCACCGCCGATCCCTCTCGCGGGTGGCGGCTGCACCGCTTCATCCGCGACGCCTTCCTCGGGATCCCCGCCCACCCGCTGGCCGACGACGTCGTCGCCGTCATCGGCAGGCGGGCCGCCGAACGAGCCGCGCGGGACGCGGACATGGCGGGTGAGGTCGGCACCCGCCCGGACGACCCTGCCGACCTGGCCTCCTTCGTGCGCACGCGCATGGGCGAGGGCGTGCTCGACCGCCTGACGGGGCCGATCGTCGCCGGCATCCACTCCAGCGACCCGGCGGTACTCGCCGCCGACGCCCTCGCCCCGGGTCTGCGGGAGGACACCGCCCGACTGGGCTCGCTGCAGGCCGCCGTCGGGCGGATCCTGGAACGACGGCGGGGGCGGGGCCGCGGCAAGGCGGACGCGACGACCGCCGGCGGGCTGACGCGGCTGACCGACGCGCTGCGCTCGGCCGTCGAGGCGGCCGGCGGCGCCGTGCTCACGCGCACAGGCGCCCAGTGGCTGCGGCCGGTCGGACGCTCGGGCGCCAGCAGCGGATCCGACGATGCGTCCGACGGCGCCCCCCTGTGGGAGGCGGCCCTGGCCCCGACCGGCCCCGGCCCCACGCCGTCGGCCGAACCGGTTCCGGTCGGTCCCGCCCGCCTCGTGCGCGCACCCCGTGTCGTGCTGGCCTGCTCGGCCCCGGCGGCGCTGCGGCTGCTGGACGGCGCGGACGCGATCGAGGAGCCGGCCATGCCGATCCCGGTCGGCTCCCCGATCGCCCGCTTCACCCTGGTGGTCCGCTCGCCCGCCCTGGCGGGCGCACCGGTGGGCTCGGGCCTGCTGGTGGCCGACGCGGGCGCCGATTCCGATTGCCCGGTGGGCGCCAAGGCCCTGTCGCACCTGAGCGTGAAGTGGCCGTGGATCGGGGCCGACCTGACCGCCCTGCACGGCCCGGACGCCCACGCGCTGCGCCTGTCCTACGGACGCCCCGGCAGGCCTCGCCCCGACGTGGACCTGGACCTGGCACTGGCCGACGCCCGGATACTGACCGGGGTACGGATCGACCCGGCCGATGTCATCGACTCCGCCCTGGTGCGCTGGGACGGAACGCTGCCGCCGGCGACCCCCGAGCACCGCGAGCGCGTACGGCGCCTGCGCTCCCGAGTGGCGGAACTGCCGGGGCTCGCGCTCACGGGGGCGTGGGTGGCCGGCACGGGGATCGCCGCCGTCGTCGAGGACGCCCGTCGGCAGGCCGTCATCGCATCGGTCTGCGGCACGAGTAGCCTGCCGGTGACCGCTGCACCGACTCATCACAAGGAGCGACCGTGACAAGGACAGTCAGACTCGGGACGCGCGGCTCGGCGCTGGCCGTCACCCAGGCCGGACTCGTCGCCCACCTGATCGCCCGTCGGGCGGCCGACCTCGGTCTCGATCTGGCTGTCAAGATCGTCGAGATCCGCACCCGGGGCGACGTGGACCCCTCGGCGCTGGCGCGGCTCGGCGGCGTCGGCGTCTTCGCGGCGGCCCTGCGCGAGGCTCTGATCGACGGCGACTGCGACCTGGCCGTCCACTCCTTCAAGGATCTGCCCACCGGCCCCGTGCCCGGGCTGCGCATCGCCGCGGTGCCCCAGCGCGAGGATCCGCGCGACGCCCTGTGCACCGCGGGCGGCGCCAGCGGACGCCGTCTGGACGACCTGGCGCCCACCGCGCGCATCGGCACCGGCTCGCCGCGGCGCGCCGCCCAGCTGCTGGCCGTGCGCCCCGACCTTAGGATCGTGCCGGTGCGCGGCAATGTGCCCACCCGGCTGTCGCGGGTCCTGGGAAAGGGAGTGCGGGAGGACGGCCCGATGGGGGCGGCGCGCGAACCGGACCTGGACGGCGTCGTCCTGGCACTGGCGGGTCTGCGGCGTCTCGAGCTGGACGGTCACGTCAGTGAGATCCTGTCGGCGGATTCGCAGACCGGGGCGCCCGTCATGGTGCCGGCGGCCGCCCAGGGGGCGCTCGCCGTGGAGACCCGGGACAGCCTGGACAGGGAGGATCCGCAGCTGGCGCAGGTCCTGGCCGATCTCGACGATCCCGCCACCCGTGCGGCGGCGACCGCCGAGCGCGCCGTGCTGGCCCGTCTGGGGGCGGGGTGCGCCGCACCAGTGGGCGCTCTGGCGAGGCTGACTGTGGAGGGCGGCGACGCTCTGCGTCTGGAGGCGGTGGTGGCCGCGCTCGACGGGCGCACCGTGCTGCGCGAGTCGGCGGTGGGGCCCCTGAGCGAGGCGCAGGTCCTCGGAACGCGTGTCGCCCAGGCCCTGCTCACAGCGGGTGCGACGCGGGTCGCCGACTTGCGGGCCGGCTCCGTGTCCAGAAAGGACCTGCGGTGAGTGCGGCCGGCGGCGGGCCGGCGGGGGGCGGCCCCCTGGCGGGCCGGCGCGTTCTGCTGCCGCGAATCAAGAACAAGGACGCCCTGGCCGCGGGGCTGCGCGCAGCGGGGGCGGAGGTTGAGGCGGTCGAGGTGACCCGCGCCCGCCCGGGGCCGGCCGGGCCCCGCGCCAGGGCGGCAGCCGACCTGACGGCGGGCGCCTACGCCTGGCTCATCGTGTCCTCGCCGCGTGCACTCGACCACGTCGACCTGACCGGCCTGCCCGCGACCACTGGCCTGGCGGTCGTCGGCGAGGCCACGGCCCGCCGTGTCACTCGCGCCCTCGGACGCCGGGCGGACCTCGTGGGCGCCGGATCCTCGGCGGCGCTCATCGACCTCGAGCCCCTGTCGGCCGGTCCGGCGCCGGGGGCCACCGGGGCGGCGCGGAGAATCCTGCTGCCGGGCTCCGCTCTGCGCGGAACCACTCTCATCGATGGGCTAACCGCGGCGGGCTGGGCGGTGGACGAGGTGCCGGCCTACACGATGGAGCCGGTGGCCCTCTCCGATCTGCCCGGCGGCTTCGTCGGACGCTGGTCGACGGGGGCCTTCGACGCCGTCGTGCTGACGGCCGGCTCGTCCAGCCGGGCGCTGGCCGGGCTCGCCGGGACGCCGCCGTCCTCCACGCGGGTGGCGGCTCTGGGGCGCCCGACGGCGGCCGCGGCCGGCGAGGCGGGGTTCGTCGTCGATGTCGTGGCCTCCTCCCCGACTCCGCCCGGCGTGCGCGCCGCCGTCGTCGACGCCCTGTCCTCCCGTCCCCGCCGCACCCCTTTCTCAGCACGAGAGGATGAGCCCCATGAGTGAGCAGACCGAGTCGACCGAGCAGCCCCGCCTCTTCAGCCGTGCGGGCCGGCCCGGCGCCACTGTCGGCGCCCTGCCGGAGGCCTCCGACCCGACCACGTCCCCGGCTGCCGACCTCCTGGTCGGCCGGGGCGTCCCGGTGCCCGCGGCTCCGGTGGTGCGACCCCGGCGCCTGCGCCGCACTCCGGCCCTGCGCGATCTGGTGGCGCAGACGCGCGTGGCCCCCGCCCAGCTCATCGCGCCGGTCTTCGTGCGCGAGGGCATCAGCGGACCGGTACCGATCGGCGCCATGCCCGGCGTCGTCCAGCACACTCTGGACTCGCTGCGCCGGGAGGCTGCGGCCTGCGCCGACGCCGGCGTGGGGGCCATCGACCTGTTCGGGGTGCCGGTGGCGCGCGATGAGGTCGGCTCGCGCGCCTGGGCGGCCGACGGCATCCTCAACCGAGGAATCGCCGCGGTGCGCGAGGAGGTGGGCGACGCGCTCGTCGTGTGCGCGGACACGTGCCTGGATGAGTTCACCTCCCACGGGCACTGCGGACTGGTGCGGCCGGAGGGGGCGGGCGGCGCCGACTCGGGCCGCTCCGACCCGCGTGCGGGGGAGGTCGACAACGACTCGACCCTGGCCCTCTACCAGGCCATGGCGGTCTCCCAGGCGGAGGCGGGGGCGCACATGGTCTCGCCCTCGGGGATGATGGACGGGCAGGTCGCGGCGATCCGCGCCGCCCTGGACGCCACCGGGCACGATGACGTCGCCATTCTCGCCTATTCCGCCAAGTACGCGTCGGCCTACTTCGGCCCCTTCCGCGAGGCGGTGGGCTCCACCCTCACGGGCGACCGGCGCACCTACCAGCAGGACCCGGCCAACCGGCGCGAGGGCCTGCGCGAGGCGATGCTCGACGTCGAGCAGGGGGCGGATATGGTCATGGTCAAGCCCGCCGGGCCGTACCTGGACGTGCTGGCCGACGTCGCGGCCGCGAGTCCAGTGCCGGTGGCCGCCTACCAGGTGTCCGGGGAATACGCGATGGTGGAGGCGGCCGCCGCCAACGGGTGGATCGACCGCGACCGCGTCATGAGGGAGTCGGTGCTCGGGATCGTGCGGGCCGGCGCGGACTGCGTGCTCACCTACTGGGCGCGTGAGCTCGCCGAGGAGCTCGGACGCTAGCGCTTCGACGCCGGCCGTTCAGAACCCGCCATACCACACGATCCGGCCGGGCCTTTTTCGGGCCGGCCGGCGGGCGCAGCCCCATGATCTCGACATCGGCCGGACGGGAGCCGGCCGCCAGGGCCCGGCGGACGCCCTCTGCCAGGCGCTCGGCGAGCATCTGCGAGGTCAGGACTCGGCGCCCTCCAGGGCCGACCTGCTCGGCCCGGTCCGCCATCTCGGCGGTGCCCTCGATGCGCCGGAGCTCGCCGGGGCCCTGCCGGTCGCAGGGTCCGCGATGATGTCGCCGACGGTGAAGATTCCGAACTGCAGCCGCACCGCGTGCAGCTCGCCCGCCGCGCTCCGCAGGGCCGAGGGGACGTAGAGTCGCCCCGGACGCCCCGCGCCCACCCGCCCGCAGCGCCGACCGGCGGTCACACGGTGAGCGTCACTCGCGTCCCGCACCCGCCTCGACCGTTTTCCGGAGGACACCATGACGAGCCCTGCCTCAGCGCGCCCGACCTCCCCCGCCCGCGGCATCGACGACCGCGCCACCAACGCCGGCCTCTTCGAGGCAGCCCGCGCCGTCATTCCCGGCGGCGTCGACTCCCCCGTGCGAGCCTTCGGGTCGGTGGGAGGGACACCGGTCTTCATCGAGAGCGCTCACGGCGCCCGCGTCAGGGGGGCCGAGGGGCGCGACTACGTCGACCTGGTGGGCTCGTGGGGGCCGGCCCTGCTCGGCCACGCCCACCCCGACGTCGTCGAGGCGGTGCGCCGGGCGGCCGGCCGCGGGCTGTCCTTCGGGGCGCCCACCACCGCGGAGACCGAGCTGGCCGAGGCGGTGCGCGCCCGCGTACCCGCCGCCGAACGGGTGCGCTTCGTGTCCACCGGCACGGAGGCGACCATGACGGCGGTGCGTCTGGCCCGCGGGACGACGGGTCGCGACCTGGTGGTGAAGTTCGCCGGCTGCTATCACGGGCACTCCGACGGGCTGCTGTCGGCGGCGGGCTCGGGCGTGGCCACCGGCGGCCTGCCGGGGTCGGCCGGGGTGCCGAAGACGGTGGCCGAGCAGACGGTCGTCCTGCCCTACAACGACGTATCCGCCCTGGAGGAGTGCTTCGCGGCCCGGGGCGATGAGATCGCGGCGGTCATCACGGAGCCGGCGCCGGCGAATATGGGCATCGTGCCGCCCGCGCCGGGCTTCAACGCGTCAATCCGCGAGGTGAGCGCGGCTCATGGCGCCCTCATGATCGCCGACGAGGTCCTCACCGGCTTCCGCGTGGGCCCGGCCGGGTTCTGGGGCCTGGAGGCCCTGGACGGCTGGTCGACGGCGCTGGACGATGGCGGGTCCGCCGCAGCCGCATCACCGTCCTGGCCCGGAGCCGACTGGCGCGGGAGGGCCGCCTGGGTGCCGGACCTGCTGACCTTCGGCAAGGTGGTGGGCGGCGGGATGCCGCTGGCGGCCCTGGGCGGGCGGGCCGATGTCATGGAGCTGCTGGCGCCGGCCGGGCCCGTCTACCAGGCGGGGACGCTGAGCGGGAACCCGCTGGCCACCGCGGCGGGGATCGCGACGCTCGCCCTGGCCGACGACGTCGTGTACGCGACGGTCGCCGCCCGCGCTCGGGAGATCGGCGAGGTGATCGGGGAGGCGCTGGACGCCGAGGGCGTGGCGCACCGGGTGCAGCGTTCGGGGTCGCTGTTTTCGATCATGTTCGGTCCGGAGGCGGCCGAGCGGGGCGTGCGCGACTACGACGGGGCCCGCGCTCAGGAGGCGTGGCGCTTCGGCCCGTTCTTCCACGCGTTCCTCGACGCCGGGGTGGCGCTGCCGCCGAGCGTCTTCGAGGCGTGGTTCGTCTCGTCGGCCCACGGCGACGCCGAGCTGGAGCTCATCGCGCAGGCGGCACCGGCGGCGGCGAGGGCCGCGGCGGCAGCTGAGCGTCCGGCCTGACGGCCCCGGGCCCGACGGACGGGTGACGAGGCCTTCGGAACGTGGAGCCGCCCGGCCCTGCCCCCCCGGGTCCGGCGTCCGTCCCGCGGCGAGTTCGCCGTGACGGGTTCCATGGGTCCGGTTCATCGGTTATGGTAAGACGCGTCCCACAACGATCGCTCCTTACTCGGTCGGTGCGCCCACAACAGTCCGTGCGCGCCGGCGGATGCGAGGTTCTCATGACCCTGTCAGCAGTACCGGACTCATCCAACCTGCGGATGTGCTACGCCACCCGGGCCATCAGGGCCGCCGACGATGATGCCGCCGCAAGCGTGCCCGCCGGCAGCCATTGATAACGGTGCTCGCGCGACGCGGCGACGGCCCGTGCCGAGCGACCGCGAAGAAGGACGAGGTCGCGTACTGGGATCTGTATGATCTCACGACGGATGGCCTTGAGGGGCAGACCGCGGACGCGGAGGCCAAGGCCCGTCGCATCCTCGCTGACGACGCCATGGATCTATGGACCGGAATCAAGCACTCCGGCAATGACCTCATTGATGCCTCCACGTCCGTCGACAATCTGAAGAACAAGGCCTGGGAACTCAGAGGACGCATCGTCGCCGACGATCTGTCGGTGGCAGCAGGCGCGGTCTGCCCGGCGATGATAAACGGAGATACCGACACGTACAAGAAGATCTATGACTACCAGGTCGAGGTCGATCACCTGGTCGAGCAGGCCGATGACATCGTCCAGTTCCTCCAAGGCGTCTACGATGACATCGCCGGTTTGGACGACACGGCCCTCGGGCCGAGGCCGGAGGTGGTCAACGTCGGTGTGCAGCAGCCGGATTCCTCCTGGACGACCGAGGAGGTCAACGACTGGTGGACGTCCCTGAGCGAGGATGAGCAGAATGACATTATCGCGAACAATCCTGACTGGATCGGCAACCTGAATGGCGTCTCCCTGGGCGCCCGCAGCGAGGCCAACAAGAACCGGCTGGACGCCATGAAGGCGGAGATAGACAGGCAGGTGAAGGACTTCGAGCCGAAGACGGAACTCCAGTGGACGGGCTATAAATTTGAATATAAGAATACGTCGGGGTACGAGGCGATGCTCCAGAGGCAGAAGGACATCGACTCACTGCGCGACACATTCAGTTACTCGGAGAACCCCGACAAGGAAAGAATCCATTCGCTCCTGGTACTGGACAACTCCGGCGACCATCTCCGGGCGGCCGTCGGCACAGGCGATATCGATGCCGCGGACCACGTCCTCGTCTACACCCCCGGTATGACCACCACCGTCGCAGGCGGTCTGGTTACGGGAGGAAAAGAGTTCGGTGCGAAGGTTGACGAAGCCGAGAGAATCATGTCGGAGACCGGCATGCCGGACCACGACGACAAGAATACTGAGCAGGTCGAAGAGACTGCGGCGGGTGTGACCTGGCTGGGCTACGATGCCCCCGGTTGGGATGAGACGCTGACGGGTTCGGACGGGACCGTTCTCAGTGACCATGAGGCTCAGAGCGCCGCCCCGGACCTCGCCGGTTTCTACGACGGCATCCAGGCGACGCACACAGGGGATCCGCATCTGGTCGCTGCCGGCCACTCCTACGGTTCCACCGTGACGGGTTATGCGTCACAGGAGTCGGATGCTCCCGATGACATTGTGGTATGGGGCTCCCCCGGTGCTTCCACGGTGGACGCCTCTGATCTTAATACGGTGCCCGATCGCATGTACTCGGCGTCCGCCACCGATGATTTCGTAGCGGGATACGGCAGATACGGAGGGAATCCGACCACCGATCCGGAATCGGACTTCACCCCATTGGACACCAGGGGACACTACGAAGACGGTTTGCAGGCCTCCGCAGGCCATTCCCTCTACACCAAAGCCGGTACAACATCTCTGCACAATCTCGGTAATATTCTCGCCGATAACGAGCCCGACTACCCCGCCCCCGAAGACTAGCCCTTATGAATGAAGAGACCCAAGACGCGAACAGCACAACGGATCCCAGCGATTCCTGCGCTATTCGCCACGACCGGAAGAAGCATGCCCGCACGTGGATGCCCGTGGCCGCGAAAGTTCTGCTCGTAATCGTATTCGTATACGGTACCGCATCGTGCCTGGTGCTCGGACTCAATCTCAATACGGACACCTCGGAGTCCACGAGGTCCGACGCCCCCGTCTCGGACGTCCCCATCACGCAGGCGCGAGCCGAGACTCTCGGCCTCCTGCTGTCCATCTACGACGCCCTCAACACCCGCGCCGATATCGGCCCCTGGATACCGCCCGCACCAGGCGCACGCGACGCCGTACGCCAGGCAGACCAGGAAGAATCATTTGACGAGCACTCCTCCTGCCCCGAAGGAACAGTCAGCGAACGATACAGGCTGGCTACCACGTCAGTCACAAAGCAGAAGCTCACCTCCAGCCATGCCTACACCCTCATTGATGACCTTGCCGAACCATACGGATTCCCCCGTAGCGGCAACGGACACACCCGCTCCACCGACGGGGCCTCTGTGAGCGCCGGCCTCTCCTTCAACGAAGACTCGTTCGTCGTCTCGATCACCACAGGATGCCATCCCGGAACCGCTTTCCAGGACTGGCCCGCCGGCACCGAAGCCGTCCCCGACTACCTGCGCACCACCGGCCACGCCGATGCGCAGGACACCACCGACTACCCCGACATGGACACCTGGCCCGCCCAGACCCCCCCCCCACCCCCCCCCCCCCCCCCCCCCCCCCCCGCCCAGCCCCCCGCCACACCCATCCCCCCCTCACCCACCGCCCCGGAGCAGCCCGCCCCCACGGCGACCAGCACACCATAACCGACCCCGCCGAACCCGCGGCAGACCCGACGACCCGCACCAGGAGGAGGGCATGACGAACTCCAGAACGAAGTCCAGTCCCGTCGCCCGCACGGGCTGGATCATCCTGACCGTCATAACACTCATCCTGTATCTGGGCTTCGTGGCCCCCCCCTCCTGACCTACCTGGCCTACAAGGACGGCGGCACCCACACTCGTAGCCTGACTGATAATTCCCGCGCTTACACCGGAAAGGCCAGCAACACGCCCTTGACCCGAGCCCGCGCGGATACCATCGACCTCCAACTCAGCCTCTATGATGCTCTGACCCCGCTCGGCGTCGGCGAATGGACCCCGCCACCCGCCGACGCGCCCGTCTACCAGGCCTACCGAGACACATGGCAAAGATGCCCGCGCGGCAGAGAGGCCGAGATCTACGACCTCGCCTCAGCAGGACACTTCACCGACCGAGACGCCGCCATGGCGGCCATCACCCCCATCGCCGAAGCCGCCGGCTTCACCACCCCGCCCGACGACCAGACCAACCAGCCCGGAGCCACCTTCTACCGCACCACCGACAACGCCTCCATATCCCTAAGACTAGGAGTAACCACCTCCATCATCGTGACCACCGGCTGCCACAAAGGCCACGCCTTCACGAACTGGACCGACGGCACCGAAGCCGTCCCCGACAACCTGCGCACCACCGGCCACGCCCCCAGCCCCGATGAGGAGAACGGACACTGGACCAACTGACACCCCCGGCCGACCATGAGCGAGACGCCAACCGGCCGGCCGCCTCGGCGGACCACTGCCCGCGCGCCGCGCGCATCATCCCCGGGACGGTCAGGGCCGAACCAGGGACGTCACCGATATCGCCCCACCTCTCGAACGTCGCACACTCATCACATGACGCAGCACTACCCTTCCGATCCGTACCTGTCCGAACGCACTGAGACCTGGCGCTCCACGCTCCCGTGCCGCTCGTACCGTCGACTGATCGCCGGCGTGTGCGGCGGCCTGGCCGAGCACTGGGGTGTGAGCCCCGCCCTCGTCCGCCTGGGCTGCCTCGCCCTGGCCCTGCTGCCGGGGCCCATGTGGGTCGTCTACGTCATCGCCTGGATCCTCATGCCCGATGCCGACGAGCCCCTGCCGCCCTGTCCCAATCGCGCGCAGTAGCGCAGCCGACAGTAAGGAACCGGGCGGGCGCACCGTGCTCAGCCGTCATGCCCCATGACGAGCGCGGGCTCGCCCGGCGCCTCCACCTCCGCCCAGGGCGCCGGGTCGAGGCGCAGACGCACCCGGATGCGCCGCCACCCGCCTCCGACGGCGTCGTACTCCAGGTGCCGGTTGTCCAGGACGATGCGCTCGGTGCGCGCGTGAACGAGCCAGGGGTGGCGGCGCCGCATCCCGATGAGGTCCTGGTGCCACCGGTAGAGCCACCCGCCGAGCGGTGAGAGATCCGCCGGGGTCGAAGGCAGCTCGGGACGCACCTCATCGTCACCACCGACCCGCTCGGTCTTCACTCCGCGGAACGCCTGCTCGTCACCGTAGTAGATGGCGGGGACCCCGCCGACCGTCAACAGGATCGTGGCCGCGAGCGCGGCCTTGGCGTCGCCGACCCTGCTGGCGATGCGAGTGACATCGTGGTTGCCGATGAAGGTCAAGGGCGTGAAGGAGTCGAGGAAGCCGTTGTGGCGGTTCAGGCACCAATCGAGCTCGAAGAAGTTCTCATCGAGCAACGATCCCCAGACGGCCTTCCACAGCTCGTACTGGGTGAGCGAATCCATGGTGGAGCGTTCGATGATGCCGGCGTAGTCCCCGTGGATAACCTCCCCGAGGAACCAGGCGTCGGGATACTCGCTGCGCACGCGCGGCAGAACCCGCGCCCAGAAAGCGGGCGGGACGGCGTAGGCCGCATCAAGCCTCCAGGCGGAGGCGCCCCGCTCCAGCCAGTGGGTGAGCACGGAGACGGCGAGGTCGGCGACCTCGTCACTGTCGTGGTTGAGCACCGCGAGCCCGTCGTGCCCTTCGAAAACGGCATACCCGGGCACGGACCCGGTAGCCTGCGCGGCCCCGCCGGCTCCAGCAGCACCGGTCGCATCGTCGAAGTGGAACAGGCGCCGCTCGCGTCCTCCGGCGGCGGCGGCCCGGAACAGCGGGTGCTCGGTGCCGACGTGGTTGAGGACGCCGTCGAGCATGAGCGCCACACCGCGGTCACGGCAGGCTTCGGCGAGGCGGTCGAAGGCCGTGTCGTCGCCGAGCCGGGGGTCGATGCGGAAGTGGTCAATGGTGTCGTATCCGTGGGTGCTCGAGGCGAAGACGGGTCCGAGTGCCAGGCCGTTGGCGCCCAGCTCGACCAGGTAGTCGAGCCAGTCGGCGAGGCGGTCGAGGCGGGGGTCGGCGCTGGCGGTTGCCGGAGCCGGGTCGGCCGCGGGAGTCCGGGCCTGCGCAGCGGCGTGGTCGAGCGGTGCGGTCGTCGGAGTCGGTGCGGGCGCCCGGCTCGCCGGCGCCGGAGACTGCGTCCGCCCCGTCTGCTCCACCGGCCGGATCGGCGCTCCGGTCGCCCCCAGGGGGTAGACGTGCCACCAGATGCTGTGCTCCACCCACGTCGGAAGAGCTCCATCCGCTATTCCACTAATCTCACTAGTCATAGTTAGTGAGTGTACTCACTAACAGGGTAGACTGTCATCATGCCCCCCAGATCGGATCGCCGCCCGCGGCTGCGCATGGATCCCGATGAACGCCGTCGGCTCATTCTGGACGTCGCGCGGCGGGAGTTCGCGGCCCGCCCCTACGAGGAGGTGTCTCTGTCGGCGATCGCGCGCGCGGCCCGAGCCTCCGAGGCGCTCGTCCACAAGTACTTCTCCACCAAGGGGCGGCTCTACGGCCAGATACTCTCCCTGGACGCCGCCGACCTGGCCGAGCGCACCCGACTCGCCGCCGAGACCTTGACCGACGACGCCACCGTCCGCGACCACGTGCGTACTTCGGTCGGCGTCTACCTCGACTTCATCGCCGAACGCGCCCCCGGCTGGGCCGAGTACCAGATGCTCGCCGGCTACGAGCCGAGCGAGGCCGCCGAAGTCCGCAGGCGCGCCCGCGAGGCGTCGGTCGAGGCGCTGCGCCGCCTGCTCGCCCGGACCGGCGAGGCCGACCGGGCCACGGGGCCCGACGGGTCGGGCGGACGCGACGGCGTCGGCGGGGCCGACGACTCGCGGACCTCCTTCGCCCTGTGGGGCTACCTGGGTTTCCTGGAGACCGTCTGCCTGCAGTGGGTCTCCCAGGGCTGCCCCGCGAGCGCCAGACCCGCGCTGACCGACGCCGCCGTCGGCTGCCTGGAGGGGGCTCTCGGCGCGGAGGCGTCGGCGCACGGCTCGGGCGGCCCCGGCCGGCGGGGTGTCGCAACCGGTTCCGCCAACGCAGGGCCTCAACCGCTGACGGCGGCCAGCGCCTCCTCGTAGGCCGCGACGTCGACATCGGCAAAGGCGCAGATGACGATGCGCAGTTCGGAGCCGGGGTGCTCGCCGAGCCACCGGCCGATGACCGACAGGACGAGCGAGGCGGCTTCCTCCTTGGGGTAGCCGAAGACACCCGTGGACACCGAGCACAGGGCGACCGAGTCCAGGCCCACCTCCGCGGCGGCATCGAGCACGCAGCGATAGGAGCTCGCCAGGAGCTCCCGCTCGCGCTCGGTGACTCCGCCATCAACGACGGGGCCGACCGTGTGGATGACATGCTCGGCCGGCAGGTGATACCCGTCGGTGAGCAGCGCGCGACCGGTCGGCTCGGGCTCGCCGCCGCGGGCGTCCATGTGGGCGGCGCACTCGGCGCGCAGCCCCGGCCCCGCCACCGCGTGGATGACGTTGTCGACGCAGGTGTGGCCGGGCACTCGGCAGCCGAGCATCTCGGCGTTGGCGGCGTTGACGATCGCTCCGGCGCGCAGCGTCGTCAGGTCACCCTTCCACAGGGCGACTCGCTCGCCCACCGGCCCGTCGACGTCGTGCGTGAGAGACAGGGTCGGCAGGGCGGACGCATCGGGGGCGCCGGCCTCGAGGACGCGCTGAGCGGCTTCGGCCGCGAGCATCTCGTCGAGGTCGGCGCGGATGTCGTCGTCGGGAATGGGGCGGGGCGGGCGGATGGTGAGCAGACCGTCGAGCAGGCGGCGCAGCTCGACGGCCGGCAGCTCGGCGAGCGCGGCAGGCGGCGGAAACGCGGCGACGTCGCCCGCCTGGACGGCCTCGGTTGCGAAATGCTGCGCGAGGCGAGTCAGGCGAGCGACGTCGGCGTATGCGGTATGCGGCATGGACCCAGGCTATCGGGGGCCGGCGGGCGGCGCCCCGGGCCGACCCCGGCGCGGGGCGCCGGCCAGCCTCATGGTGCCGCCGGGGCTCAGACGCTGTAGTTCTGAGCGGAGAGGAACCAGCTCTGCTGCTCCAGCCGCTGGGTGTAGTCCTCGAGGATGCTGGAGGAGGACGGGTCGGCCTCGTCAACGGCATCGTGAATGTCACGCAGGGTCGTGGTGACGGCGTTGATGGCGGCGACGATGTAGTCCACGGCATCAGAGGTGATGACGCTGCCCTCCGGGGCCACGGGGACGGACGTCTCCTCGGCGACGGTGGCCGGGCGGGCGTCGGGGTAGGCGTTGATGGCGCGCATGCGCTCGGCAAGCTCATCCGAACCCTCGCGGGCGATGTCGACGACCTCATCGAGGTTGAGGTGGAGGTCGCGGAAGTTCGGACCCACGAGGTTCCAGTGGATCTGCTTGCCGACCAGGCTCAGAGCAGTGATGTCGACCAGAGCGCGCTGGAGGTCAGAGCGCAGCTCGGCCGAGGCGGTGAAAGCAGGGGCAACAGGAGGATTCTTGACAGTCTTAGCGCTCATGGACGTTACCTTACAATCATCGTGACTCGATGGCTAGACCCTATCGTCCGTGTGGTGAAGACGACGGCGCTCAGGCCTGCTGGCCGGCCTGCTCCTCGGCGATCTGCTTCTTCAGCGCATCCATGTCCAGCTCGCGGACCTGGTCGATGAGGGAATCCAGCGCCTTGGCCGGCAGTGCACCGGCCTCGCGGTAGAGCATGACGTTGTCGCGGAAGACCATGAGCGTGGGGATCGAGGAGATGCCCAGCGCCCCGGCGAGGTCCTTCTCGGCGTCGGTGTCGACCTTGGCGAAAGTGATGTCGGGGTTGGCCTCGGAGGCCTTCTCGTAGATCGGGCCGAAGTTCTTGCACGGACCGCACCAGGTGGCCCAGAAGTCGACGAAAGTGATGCCGTCGCCGTGGACGGTGTCCTTGAACTCCGGACCGGTGATGTTGACGGTGGACATGCGGGCTCCCTTCGGACGTCGTGTACTGGCATGGCTTCAGGTGCCGGCAGGGGCAACAGGAGGTGGCTCCGGGGTATTCCGAGACCGCCCCAACCGAATCCGCACCGCCGCTGGGCGCCATCGCTCCTCCAGCACGTCGCCATACTGACCGGCTACCTGGGCCCCTGAGGCGACCAGCACGGTTGCGACCCGGCGAGGGGCGGCGGTCGCACCGGCGTCGACAACGCGATGTCACTGACCTTTCACCCTCCTTGTCACCCGTCAGTTCTACGTCATACTTGCGGGACACCTACCAGTGCAGGAGCCAGGATAGAGACCCCATGAGTCCTCAGCCATCCATCCTCGCTAACCCGCTGACCAACCGCGGCACCGCCTTCACCCATGAGCAGCGCCGCGAGCTCGGCCTCATCGGCCGCTTCCCCTCCGTCGTCGAGACCCTTGACCAGCAAGCAGGCGGCGCGCACCTACCGCCAGCTGTGCGACTTCGGGTGGGACATGGACAAGTACGTCTTCCTCGACCAGCTCCACGATCGCAACGAGACCCTCTACTACCGGGTCCTGACCGGCCACCTCGCCGAGCCGCTGCCCGTCGTCTACGACCCCACCGTGGGCGAGGCCATCAAGCTCTGGAGCCGGGAGTACTGCCGCTCGCGCGCCGTCTACCTGTCGGTGGACCGCATCGAGGATGTGCGTCCCTCCCTGGAGGGCCTGGGTCTGGGGCCCGATGACGTCGACCTGCTCGTGGTCTCCGACGCCGAGGAGATCCTGGGCAACCGGCATGCACGGGTGCGCGGTCAGCGCTACGACGCCCTCGTCGAGGAGTACCTGTCGGCGGCCGCCGAACTCTTCCCCCGCGCGCTGCTCCACTTCGAGGACTTCGGGCCGTCCAACGCCCGCCGCATCCTGCAGGCCAACCGGGAGAAGTACGGCATCTTCAACGATCTCCAACGACGACATGCAGGGCACCGGTATGGCCGACCAGATCCACGCCGGTATGGTCCGCGACGGGCTGAGCCCCGACGAGGCGCGCTCCCGCATCTGGCTCACCGACCGGGCGGGCCTGGTCACCGACGACATGGAGGGCCTGCCCGACTACCAGCGGGCCTACGCGCGGCCGGCCTCCGAGGTCGCGCACTGGACGCGCGAGCGCGGAGCCGTCGGCCTGTTCGAGACGGTGCGCCGGGCGCGCCCGACGATCCTCATCGGGACCTCCACGGACCACGGCGCCTTCACCCGGCGGATCGTCGAGGCGATGAGCGAGGGCGTCGAGCGGCCCATCGTCCTGCCGCTGTCCAACCCGACCGAGCGGATCGAGGCCATGCCGGCTGACGTCATCGCCTGGTCGAAGGGCCGAGCGCTGGTGGCCACGGGCATCCCGATCAGCCCCTTCGACTACGACGGCACTCGGTTCATCATCGGGCAGGGCAATAACTCGCTGCTGTACCCGGGCCTGGGACTCGGCGTCATCGTCTCCGGTGCGAGCCGGGTCACCGATGGGATGCTGCTCGCCGCGGCTCGAGCGGTCGCGGACCAGGCGGACCCGACGGCGCCCGGCGCGGCCCGGCTGCCCCCGGTGGAGAACCTGCGCGCCTCCTCGGCGACGGTCGCCGTCGCGGTCGCCCGCCAGGCGCAGGCCGACGGCGTGGCGACGGCCGACTACGACAACCTCATCCAGGCGGTGCAGGACGCCATGTGGGAGCCCGCCTACCCCGAGGTCGACGAGGCCTGAGTCCTCCTCGGCGGTGAGGACGCCCCCTCACCGGGCTCGGGGCGTCCAGGCAGGAGCAGGAGAACCAGCATGACCATCCGCGGCATCGACCACGTCGGGGTCACCGTGCCCAGCATCGAACAGGCCACAGAGTTCTTCGTGCGGGCCCTCGGCGCCCAGGTCCTCTACGACACCCTTCCCCGCGAGGACGGGTCCCGCGGCGGTGAGGCAACGGATCAGCGGCTCGGCGTCCCCGGCGGCACCGACGAGATCGCCATCCGTATGCTGCGGCTGCCCTACGGCCCGGGCCTGGAGCTCTTCGAGTTCACCGGGCCGCGTCAGCGGGACGCCGCGATCCCGAGTGACATCGAGTGGCAGCACGTGGCCGTCTACGCCGACGACCTCGACGCCGCCGCCGCGCAGGTCGTGGAGGCCGGAGGCTCCCTCCTAGCCGAGCCACGGCCACTGCCCTCGGTGGAGGCCGGCGAGCGCAACCGCTTTGTCTACGCGCGCACGCCGTGGGGCAGCACGCTGGAGATCATCAGCTACCCGGACGAGCAGGCCTACAACGCGGGACACGGAGCTGCGCCGCTGGCGGCCCTGAGCCGTCCTTGGGTAAGGGCGACCCGATGGGATCCGGATGTCCGATCTCAAGGTCAGGATGTCCCGATCTCGGCGGCGAAGGAACGGACACGGCGACGGGGTGACAACGCCGTGCGTCGGGATCCTGCACTCCGCCCGGACCGCTCGAGTGGTCACCATACGAAGAGCCCGACCATCCCCGCTGAGAGCAGCGAGACGAGGACGCCCGAGAGCATCATCCGCCACACGTTGCGCGCCACGATGAGATTCCGCTCCTCGTTCACCAGCCCCTTGAAGCATCCGACGACCATTCCTGCAGTCGAGAAGTTGGCGAAGGAGGTGAGGAAGACCGTGAGAACGGCCTGGTAGTGGTCGGAGCCCACCGATAGAGCTCGTAACCTGACCCATGACGACGAACTCGTTCGTGACGAGCTTGAGCCCCATGAGCTGGGACATATCGTAGGCCGTGGACGGCTCGAGCCCGAGGAGCCAGGCGAGCGGGAAGAGGGCCACTCCGAGGATGGCCTCGAGGCTGAGCCCCGGGGAGACGAGCGCGAGGAGTCGGTCGATGAGCGCGGCCAGTGCGACGAAGGCGATGACGTTGGCCAGGACGATGAGGATGACCTTGCCGGCCTCCAGCACCGAGTCACCCAGGAACGAGAAGAAGGGCTCGCGCTCGGGAGCATCGGGACGCCGCGTGACGAGCCGACGGCGCAGGGGGAGAGCCTCGTACCGGGCGACGGCCTCGGCATCGACCTCGTGACCGCCGCCGTCCGCCCCTCCGACGGTCACGATCGTGTCCTCCTCCTCGCTCACCGGGACGGGGTAGAGGATGCTCGCCACCAGGAGGGCGTTGATGCAGTTGAGCGGGATCGCGGTGAGGACGAACTCACCGGGAACGAGCTGGACGTAAGCGCCCACGAGCGCCGCTGACACGCAGCTCATGCTCATGATCGCGACGGTTGCGTTCCTCCGCGCACTGATCGCCTGGAGCTGGGCCTTGGAGATGGCGAGCGCCTCGGTGTTCCCGAGGAACATCATCTCGACCGCGAAGAACGACTCGAAGCGGGGTTGCCTGGTCACGGCGCTCAGTCCGCGTCCGACCCACTTGATGATCCACGGCATGAGGCCGATGTAGCTGAGAATGTCGAACAGCGGCACGATGAGGAGGATCGGGAGCAGCGCACTCGTCACGAAGTTGACAGGTTCGGGATCCACCCCCGTTGCACCGACCCAGTTCTCAAAGGCGAAGCTCACGCCCTGGAAGGCCGTGTCGACGAGCCAGCGGAATCCCTGGGCCGCGGCTCTCACCGCGGCCCTACCGGCGGTGAAGCTGGTGAGGAGCCACGCGATGATGAGGCTGGTCATGACCATGAGCGCGACGGGGCGCCAGTAGATCCGGTGCCGGTCGGAGGAAAAGAGCCAGGCGAGACTGATGAAGACGAGGATGCCGACGGCATCGATGACGACGTACATGGTGACGGACCTCCTTGTGCGTGGGGGATGAGGGGAGCGAGTGAAGGAACCGGGAGCGACCGGGCGGCGGGCGAGCGGCTCCGGACAGCGCACTGCCCCGGGTCCCCGCTCACTGACGCGGGGACCGACCTGTCAAGGAGCCGGAGCCGCTTCGCCCCTACTCACGCGTGGCTCGTGCAGCGCACGAGCCACGCGCTCACCGCTGCCGGGACTCCCAGCTCTCGATGATCTCCTGGCTGGTGAGAACCCGACCGATGCCCCTGCGGACGGTCTGGAGGGTCGAGTTGTGCGCCCACGGGTTGTCACTCGCGCACAGGTCGGATCCCATGACGACGTGGTACCCCCGGTCGAAGGCGGCACGGGCCGTGGCCTCGCAGCAGAAGTTCGTCAGGGTGCCGGCGATGATGACGGTGTCTCGCCGCAAGGCCCTCAACCGGTAGTCGAGGTCCGTCTGCCAGAACGCGTCGTAGGTGTGCTTGGTACCGATGAGGACGTCTCCGTCCTCCCAGAGCTCCGGGATGATCTCCAGTCCCTCGGCGTCCTCAGCGAGGTTGCCCTCGGCGATCGGCTTCGTCATCTTGAGGGCGTCGGTCGGAGAGGGGTCGAGGAACTGGGCCGACGTGAAGACCACGGGGATCCCGAGCGCCCTTGCCGCGGTCGCCGTGCGCGCGAGGGTCGGCACCATCCGCTCGGCCTGCGGCACCCACTGGGGACTGGTTTGCCTCACGAACCCGACCTGCATGTCGACGATGACGAGCGCGCTGGCCTCGGCGAGCACGTCGAAGGCGTCGGACCTGGCGAGCTCGTAGTCGGCCATGGCGGCGAGCACTGAGGCGCGCTCAGAGCTCGGCCCGTCCTCGATGAGGTCCTCCGCGGAGAGGTTGTTGACCTTGAGGTACCACTCGAGCGTGGCGTCGTCCGTGTACTGCATCTCTGTTCCTTTCTCGTCCTGGAGTGCTACTGCTCGACGCGGGACACGGTGGTGACCCAGGTGAGGATGAGGTCCCGCAGCGACCGGCTCAGGTCGTCGCCGTACAGGTGCGGCTTCGCGAGTCGCCGCAGCTCCGCGGTGTCCTCATCGCTCAGCGCGATGGTGATCGACTGCTTGACGACCGGCGCGTGCGGGAAGGCGGGCACGTAGTCGGGATCGGCCTCAACGGGGCCGGCTCGATGGTGTAGGGGTGCGGCAGGAGTCCGTACGGGTGGTCCCGCACGACGGACGCCTCGGCGGCCTCGCGGTCAGCCTCCGTGCCCTCGAGGACCTCGACGTGGAGGTCGCGCAGTTCGAAGTTGCTCGTCACCCCCATGTCGTCGCCGCAGACGTTGACCACGGCGAGGACGTCCATGAGCGCGTAGAACTCGATGTAGTCATCCGAGCCGGCGTAGTTCGGCTGGATGACCGGCTCGCCGGTCTCGTCCTGATCGACGTACATGAACAGGTTGAGCGACTCGTGGACGGCGTAGGGCGGGATGCCGAACTCGCGCTGCGCCTCGATCTGGATCTGCTGGCAGTTCGTGTGCTGGCGCTGCCCGAAGAGCCTCCAGTACAGGAGCGCAGAGCAGTATGGGACGAGGGTGTCCGTCTGACCCGTGTCGCGCAGGATCGCCAGCATCGGGCGCTCCCACGGCGCCCGGGACCACACCAGGTCCCCGTCTCGCGGGCTCTTCCCGTGGAGGCTCCGAGTCCGACCGAGGTGCATGTTCTCGTGCCAGTTGTCCAGGGCGTAGACGTTGAAGTCCGCGCACTGCCCGCCCTCGATCTGCTCGACCCGCAGGAGTGAGCCGGCACGGACCACGACTGCCTTGCCCGTCCCGGGCTTGATGGTGTGCTCCTCCAGGACGCGGCGCTCGGACTGGGGCGGCACCTCCCGACCGGGCCGGTGGTACACGGGGTGGGGGCCTGCGGGCGTCGCCTCCGCGATGGCGCGGGCGGCGAGCGCGTCCCGGGACGCCAGGTCGTGCGCCTGGACGTGCGCGTCGATGAGTGCGAGCTGCTGGTTGTTGACGGAGATGTCGAAGGTGTTCATTGGTTGCTCCATTGCATGTGGTGGTTGTGTCGACATTGGCGCGGTGTGCGCTTCAGGGCCCTGGTCCGGGTCGGCGCTGGCGCCCTTCAGCTGAGCCCGGCCTGGTTGGCCCCCAGCGTCGCGACCGCAGCTGCCCCGGCCGCGCAGCCGGACGTCACGGCGGCGACGAGACCGTCCCCGAGGGCGAGCCGGGCGGCGAGCGCTCCGGTGAAGGCGTCACCGGCCCCGGTGGTGTCGATGACGCGCTCGGGGGTCGGCGAGGGCACCGACTGGACGCCCGCCCCATCGACGACGACAGCGCCGTCGGGACCGAGCGTGATGACGACGGCGTGGTGCGTGAGCGCGTGGAGGGCCGCGGCGCGTGCGCCGGGGTCGTCCGAGTCCGAGCCCGCACCGAGCCGACCCGCGAGCGACATCGCCTCGCCCTCGTTGAGCACGAGCGGGTCCGCGGCCAGGATGGTCCGGTCCGCGACGTCGACCACGGGCGCGAGGTTGAGGATGAAGCGCGTGTCGTGGTCGAGGCTCCATCGTGCAGCCGCATCGACGGCTGACGGGTGGAGCTCGCCCTGGGCGAGGACCGCGTCGGCGCCCTCGAGACGCGCGAAGGCGGTTGCCAGCGCATCCGCCCCGACGTGTCGGTTGGCCCCGGCGATGACGACGATGGAGTTCTCCCCGTGACCGTCCACCGTGATGTGGGCTGTGCCCGACGGGACGCCCTCCGCCACCGCCATACGGCTCGTGTCGACGCCGGCGCGAGCCATCGCGGCGCGGGCCCGGTCCCCGGCGTCGTCGTCACCGACGGCACCGACGAAGACGGTCCGGACGGCACTCTCCCGGGCCGCCGCCAGCGCCTGGTTCGCGCCCTTGCCTCCGAGCCCCACGTGGCTGTCCACAGCGATCGTCGTCTCCCCCGGCGCCGGGTGGCGGTCGACGACCGCCACCCGGTCGAGGTTCAGCGAGCCGACCACCACCAGCATCGCTCCTGATTCTGGCATCGTGACATCACCCGATCTCGTGATCGCTCAGCGCCGAGGCCTCAGCGGTACATCGCCAACGTATCGGTGAGCAGGTCGAAGAAACCGTCGACGTCCATGTCGACCGCGACGTCGCAGTTGGGCTCGGCTCCGCGGATGATGCCCTCCTCGCCGTAGATCCCCTTGCCCTCGTGCCCGACGTAGCGGTAGTCGCAGACGGTCATGCCGCGGGTGAGGGTTCCGTTCAGCTCGATCTGCACGTTCATCGGCTGCATAGTGAACAGCTCGGGCTTGATGAAGATCACCGCGGCGAGCGGGTCGTGGATCGAGGCGCCCTCCAGCCCGTAAACCTTGTGGAGGGACGAGCGGTAGAACTCGACCAGGTCGGCGACAGTGCGGGCGAAGGGGGTGCCGATCGCGCGGATCCTGTCGAGCCGCTCCACGGTGGCGGAGGCCATCCGGGTGACGTTGAGCCCGAACATCTTGAGCGGAACGCCAGACCGGAACACGACGTCAGCCGCCTCGGGGTCGACGTAGATGTTGAACTCAGCGGCCGCCGTCGAGCCGCCGTAGGTCATGGACCCGCCCATGAGCGAGATGCCCTTGATCCGCTCAGTGAGGGTCGGGTCCTTGATCAGGGCCGCCGCGATGTTCGTCAACGGCCCGGTGGGGATGAGCCAGAGGTCGTCGTACTTGTGGCTCGCCTCGATGATGAAGTCGACGGCGTGGAGCGGCGAGAGCGGCACCGTCGGGTCCGGGAGGTCGATGCCGTCGAGGCCGCTCTGCCCGTGGATCTCGGGCGCGTAGCGAGGGAGGTTGACGAGCGGGCGCGGGAGGCCCTTCGCGATGGGCAGGTCGGTGAGACCGGCGAGCTCGACTGCCTTACGGGCGTTGATGGTGGTCTTCTCGAGCGACTGGTTGCCGCTGACGGTCGTGAAGCCCACGACGTCGAGGTGCTTGGCCGCCAGGAAGATCGTCAGCATGTCGTCATGACCGGGGTCACCGTCGAGCAGGCAGTGCATGGCAAGAGCTCCTTTGTTCTCGTCGGCATTCGTATGCCGTAAGACGGAGTAACAGGTTCATCGGTTATGGTCAAGGGCGTGTCCGGAGTTCCGAGAAGACCCACAGGTGCTGATGTCGCACGTCTCGCCGGCGTGAACCAGGCATCCGTGTCCCGCGTGTTCGCGGGCAAGGCGAGCGGGCACGTCTCCCCCGAGGTCGAGCAGCGCATCCGCCAGGCAGCGGCCCAGCTGCGGTACGAGCCTCACGTCTCCGGCCAGTTCCTGCGCTCAGGCCGTTCATCCGTCCTCGGGCTGGTCGTCACCGACTTCGAAAACCCGTTCTTCGGGGCCGTGAGCCGCGGCGCCCAGAGCGCCGCCGCCTCCCACGGGCACTCCCTGATGCTCATGGAGGCCGCCTACGAAGGGGACGCCTTCATTCCCTTCCGCGCCCTGGACGCCGGGCTGGTCAGCGGGCTCCTCCTCTACTCGATCTCGCCCCCGCCCGACACGGGCGACCGAGCGCCACGAGTCACCCTCATCGAGTCCCGCCTTCCCGGCTTCCGCTCGGCCGCCTTCAACGTGTCGGCGAGCTTCCGAGACCTGGCATCGGCGCTGGCCGTCAAGGCGCGGCGGGTCGCGTACGTCGACGCCGATCTGCAGCGGTGGGCCTTCCAGCACCGTCGGAGCGAGCTCTTCGCGGCGTTGGAGGAGAGCGCACCACGGACCGAGGTGCAGGTGATCGAGGCACCCCTGCGCATCGACGTCGCCGCTCGCACCATCGCTGGCGCCCTGGGGAGCGGTCCGGCTCCGGACGTGATCGTGTGCGCCGATGACGTGCTCACCGCTGGCGCCTACCACGCGCTGCCCGCCGTCGGCCTGCGCTCCGAGCACGACATCGACGTCTTCACCTTCGGTGGAACCGTGGTCGGTCACGCTCTGCTGCCGCAGCCCCGGGGCGTACGGGCCTCTGGCGCCTCGCTCGGCTCGGCCGCCATCGAGCTCCATCTCGATCAGAACCCCACGACCACCGAGGTTGACGTCCCGACCCAGGCGGTCCTCGACGGTCCTTGCTGAGTTCCCGACTGAGCCGCCGACAAGTTGGCGTGCGGGGAGCCGAGCGCACGGAGCGCGTCGACCGACGCAGTTCGCGCGAAGGGGTTGCAGAGACGCGACGACGGCGGGGCGTGAGCCAGGGGAACCCGGCTCCCGCCCCGCCGTCGTACGTGGTCGGAGGCGCGCCTCAGCGGGCGGCGACGATCTCCTTCGCGACGAGCTCGCCGAGCTGGTGGCCGCCGAGATCCGGGGGGTGCCCCTATGTGGTGTGTCAAGCGGCTGCGGGTAGGTGTGCTGATGGTTGTGGATCGTAGAGGGCTCCATCCCGGATCATGGCGTGCAGGGTCAGGATGCGGCGGTGGGCCAGGGCGAGGACGGCCTGGTTGTGACGCTTTGCCTGATCTCGTTTGCGCTGGTAGTAGGCCCGGCTGACGGGGCCGGAGCGCAGGGAGGCGAAGGCGGACAGGAACACGGCGCGCGTGAGCCGCTTGTTGCCGGCGTGGGTGACATGCTCGCCGCGGATCGATGAGCCCGATCTCCTGGTCACCGGTGCCAGGCCGGGGTAGGAGACCAGGTGGGCGCCGGTGCCTGGAGGTCTTGCCCAGGGTCTCGGCCAGGAAGACGGCGGCGGCCGGGACCCCAATCCCGGGCATGGAGGTCAGGACCTGGTAAAGAGGGTGGGCCTGCACCAGGGTCTCGACCTGGGCGGCGACATCGGCCCGCAGGGAGTGCAGAGCGATGAGCTGCCTGGCCAGGTGAGGCAGCACCGTTGCGGCGGTGTCGGTGCCGGCGACCACCACGGTCTGGCGTTCCAGGGTCGAGACGATCTGGGCGGCCCAGATGGCGTGACGCCTACACCCGTGCTTCGTGAGCCTGGTGTCAATCCTTGTCTTACCCGCGCGCTTCAGCTCGGCCGGGGTGGGCTAGGCGGCGATGACCTCCAGGACGGCGTCGTGCTCCAACCACGGCCCCACCACCGCCTCCAGGGCGGGGTGGATCTGGGTGTACAGACCCCGGATCCGGTTAGCGGTCTGGTACCTGGCGGGCCAGGTCCAGGTCGAAACCAGTCAGCATGCTCAGTGCTGCGGCGTCCTCGTCCGAGGTGCTGATGGCGCGCAGGGTGTGAGGCATGGTCCTGGCAGCGCTGGCGATGACGGCGGCGTCCTTCGCGTCGGTCTTGGCGCTGCCCGGTGTCAGGTCCGCGATGCGGCGCATCGACAGTCCCGGCAGGTAGCCCACGGTGATGCCCATGTCCTGGGCCACCGCCACCGCCAGGGCCCCGATGGTGGCGGGCTGATCGACCACCACCAGCACCTGCCCCTTTGCCTGTAGGCGCTGGTAGACCTCGCGCAGCCGGTCCTCGTCGTTGGGCAGGGCCTTGTCGAGGGCCTTCCGCCCGTCTCGACTCAGGGCCGTGGCCCAGTGCTCGCTCTTACCGACGTCAATGCCGATGAAGACCTCGATGTCCTCGATATCCATCCCTGTGCCGCCTCTCGCTCAAGTGGGTCAGGGCCAGCCGGTGGACGACCGGCCCCGCACCCACGCCTGCGTTAGACCTCTGCCGTTGGCGGGTCGTTCCCCTTATCAGCGGTCACCAGCGCCCGGCTGCCGCGGGTGACAACACCCCCCCCGGATCATCTACGGACAGGGGCAAGACACCCGTGCCCACAGCAGCTGGCCCAGCCCCGGATCACCCGGGGCCACCAACAAGGTAACGGGCGCGGGGCTGACGCCCTCTCTCTCCGCCTGCCGCCCCCTCGGACACGAGGAGCCGTTTTCCGGGTGGTTCTGGCAGGGCCTCCCAGACCCGGGTGTGATAATGTCATCATCGTGATCCGAGCTCATTGGAGTTGACAGAAGGGATGCGGACCGGTGGGGCGCAGCGCGAGATCAACGAGAATTCCACGGATACCGGGCGCGAGCTCCACGACGGGAGCGTTGAGCGTTGAGCGTTAACTGAGTTGACTGATGAGAATGCTGGCACCAGCCGGAGGACGCTTCTCGTCGCAGCAGTATTCACGTCAGTCGGTCTCGCCGCGGGGTGCGCAAGCCGGAGCGGGGGCGACGCTGGCGGCGACCCGGGTCGTGGCTCGGCCTCGGAAGGCGCGGCCGGCGCATCGGGCTCCGCCGGCTCCCAGGAGGCGCCCGCCCCCCAGGCGGCGATCCAGGTGACGATCGACGGGACCAGTTATTCCGCTCGTCTTAACGGGACCCAGGCCGCGGAGTCCCTGAAGCCGTTGCTGCCCTTGACCCTCTCCTTCCGCGACTTCTCCGCCGGCTTCGAGGAGAAGATCGCCGACCTGAACCAGCCTCTGGCCTATGACCAGATGCCCGCCGGCGATGACCCGGCGCCCGGGACATCGCCTACTGGTCTCCCGACCAACGGATCGTCCTCTACTGGGGGAATGTCGCCCGTTACGACGGCATCCACGTCATCGGGTCCTTCGACTCGGGCAGCGCCGTCGAGGCCATCCGGGCACTGACTCCGAGCAGCAGTGTCACGATCTCAGCCAGCGGCGCCCCGTCCAGTTAGAAGACGATCGACCGGCGCGCGCAGCCCGATCCCCCGACGAAGAAAAAGGGAACGATGAAACGACGCACCATCCTGACCGCAGGTTCACTCGCCGCCGCCGTCTCTCCGGGGGCCACGCAGTCCATGGGCACGCAGCAGACCTACACCGTCACCACCGAGCAGCTGGGCTTCGAGAGCGCCGGCAACCACATCTACGGCGAGATCAAGCGCCCCAACACCCAGGGCCCCGCGGTCGCCATCATGAGTCACGGTTTCGGCGGCAACCACGCCCAGGAGTCCCATTCCCATATGCAGGACCTGCTGGCCCAGCACGGCGTCGTCGTCTACAGCTACGACTTCGCTGGCGGCAGCGGCTTCGAGCCCGGTCAGAGCGAGGGCAGCATGACCGACATGTCCGTCATGACCGAGGTGCAGAATCTCCGTGATGCCCTCACCCTGGTCCAGGGGCTCGACTACGTGGACGCCAACCGCACCTACCTCATCGGCGCCAGCCAGGGCGGCGTCGTCACCACCCTCGTGGCCGACGAGAACCCCACCGGTGTTCGGGGGATCGCACTGCTCTACCCGGCCCTCTCGCTCTTCGACGACGCCCATGAGCGCTTCCCCAACAGGGAGGACATCACCGACACCACTGACCTCATGGGGCTGACCGTGGGGCGCAAGTACTTCGAGGACATCTACGACGTCAACATCTACGACCACATGTCATTCGGCGGTGAGGTTCTCATCTTCCACGGAACCGCCGACGACATTGTGCCCATCTCCTACTCGCAGCGCGCGTCAACCACCTTCGCCCACGCCGACCTGACCACTCTAGACGGTGAGGGACACGGATTCACCGAGCCGGCTCAGGAGACCGTCGCCGATGGGATCCTGAGCATAATCGACGAGTAACACGTCCTTTCCCCAGTCCAGCCCGGCAGAGTATGCGATCCGGCCGCGCGCCGTCCGGACCGCCGCTCTGCTCCTGGACTCGGGGCAGTCCACTCACGCCGCGGTGGCCACCGTTGAACGGCTCAACGAGCTCCTGGGCACCCGCTTCACGCTGCTGCCCGCCTGGTCCCAGGTCGCGCTCGCCGACGCGGACGGGCCCGTCGCAGCGGTCAGGTCTATCCGCCCGGTGTCGGTGCATATGGGGCGCGCGACCCTCATCCAGCATCGTCTGAGTGCCACCGGAGCCCTGAGCCTCGACGAGCTGGAGGACTTACTGGAGGAGGTACGGACCCAGCCCTCCAGCCCTACCTGGATGTTCGCCCTGGCGGCGGGCCTCGGCGCGAGCCTGCTGGCCCTCATCTTCGGGGCGCACCACCCGCCGTCGGTCGCCCTCGTCTTCGCCGCGGCGGGGCGGGCGGGCGCGCGCTGGCGGAGCGGACGACAGCAGTCACCCAGACCTTTGCCGCCGCTCTTATCGGCGGCCTGGTCGGCGCACTCGCCGTCCACCTCGGCTGGACCGGCACGGCTCGGCTCGTGGCCGTGCGCCCGGGGATGGTGCTCGTGCCCGGCCCCCAGGTCCTCAACGGCGCCATTGAGATCGCCGAGCGCCGCCACGACATGGGCCTGGCACGGCTGGCGGACGCGGCACTGACGATCCTGGCCATCAGTGCGGGCGTCGTCGGAGGCCTGCTCATCGGTGGCACCGGCCTGCCGCTGACCGCGACGACCGACGCGATCCCACTGTGGCTCGACGTCCTGGCCGCCGCAGTCCTCGCCATGTGCTACCCGGTGTACTTTTCCATGCCGATCAGGACCTTCGGCTGGGCGTTCCTGGCCGGCGGGCTCGCGCACGCGGCGCACTGGGTCGCGCTGACGTGGTGGCACTGGAACGCGCCTACCTCCTCTCTGCTGGCCTGCCTGGTGGCGGGCGGCCTGCTCACGCCGGTGTGCCACTCACGGCACATTCCTTTCGCGGGGGCGGGTTTCGCCGCGGTCGTGGCCCTCGTGCCCGGCGTGTACCTGTTCCGCACCGCCGCGGGAGCACTGAGCCTGCTGTCGCTGGCGCACGGGAAGGCGGCGCTGGAGGCGACGGCGAGCGACCTGACCACCGCCGTGCTCATCGTGCTGGCGATGACGGTCGGGCTGGTGGTGCCCTACCGGGTGTGGGCCCGCCTCGCTCGATAGGGCGTTCCGCGCGTCGGGTCCCCGTGGCCTTCCGGAGGGGGCATCCTGCGCAGCCGGGTGCGAACCGCTCCGGCCGGAGACATCACGCGTGTGCGGGTGCAGGATTCCGGTTCCCGTACGCGTGGACTGCACCCGCCAGCGAGAAAGTGTCCCCGACGGCGTCGAACGCCCCCGCCTGTGACCAGACGTCTACCATCGAGGAACAGCTGCCACGAAAGGAGCCGGTTCAATGACGATCACCCTCGCCCCCGCTCTTGCAGGTCTGGCCCTCGCCCTGGGGATCGCGCGGCTGGTCATGTTCATCGCCCTCCACCTCGTCCCCAGCGACTACAACATCGTGCAACACGCCGTGAGCGACTACGCGGTCGGACCGACCCACCGGCTCGCGACCGCCGTCACCTGGACCTCGACGGTGTTCTGGGCCGCGCTCGCAGGCGCCGTCGCCCTCGGGCCGTCGACGCCGGAGAAGAGCGTGGCGCTGTGGCTGGCGGCCCTGGCCGTCATCTTCGCTGCGCTGCCCCTCCTGCCGACCGATGTCGAGGGGCAGCCGGCCACCCTCATCGGCCGCCTTCACCTGGTGGCCGCCATCGCCTGGTTCTCGATCGCCTACTCGTGCATGGGCAGCATCGTCCGGCTGTTGACCCCGCTCGCGCCACGGGGGCTGGTCTCCTTCCTCGGGGTGACTCGATGGGTGACCGCCGCCGCGCTCATCGCCCTGGTGACCGCACTGGTCATCCGCCGCCTGAGGCCCTACGCCTTCGGGATCTCGGAGCGGATCTTCCTGCTGGCCGTCTACGTCTTCTACCTCGGCACCGCGGCCGGGATCCTGCTGGCCTAGCACCCCCTCATCTCATGTCCTCCGATGAGGACGGGGACAATCCACGCGTCGGGGTGCGCTTCCTTCTAGCCGACGACATCCTGCGCGTACGGGTACAGAGTTCTGTCCCCGACGGGGTTAAAAGTCCCCGTGGCAAGACGAATCCGGCGCCCTAGTACATGACTCGCTGACGCGTCCGACGGCGTCATAACCTTTCGCGAACGCGGGTGACGGCCTCCGACCTGGCGACTCCGATAAATTGGACGCCGTGGAGCCATCTGAGGACAATCCTTTCCTGGACAGGCTCGCGTCCGCCCGTCTCACCGCACGCGAACTCGACGTCGCCCGTTTCTATGAGGACAACCTGCCCGGCGCCGCCCTGCTCAACCTCGAGGAAATCTGCCGCGCCGTAGGGGTCTCCTCGGCGACGGTGGGCCGGTTCGCGCGCAAGCTCGGATACTCCGACTTCCGCACCCTGAGCCGCAGCCTGCGCGCCGGCGTGCGCGAGGAGCTGTCTTTACCGGTTGAGCGCCTTAGGCGGATGCACGATGACGCTGCGCCGTCGCCCCAGTCCGTCCTTGAGCAACGCGTCGGCTCGGCTCAGGAGGTGCTCTCCGGATGCTCCTCTGCGATCGATACGGAGGCCTTCACCCGCGCCTGCGAGCTGGTCGGCGACGCCGATCGCCCCCTCTACCTGGGCGCCGTCGCCACGGGACGACCCCTCATGCAGTACTTCGGTCTCCTGCTCTCCTACCTCAGAGGCGGTGTCACCATCCTGGACGGCACCGACCACTGGGCGCACGCCCTGGCCGGACTGGAGGTCGACGCCGTCGTCCTCGCTGCGACTTTCGACCGCCACCCGGCTCCAATCGAAGCCCTGCTGCGCCTGGCAGGCCGACGCGGCGCAACCTCGATCCTCCTGACCAATCGGCGCACCGGGCCGCTCGTGCCCCTGGCGGACATCCTTCTGACGACGCCGCTAGTCACCCAGGAGGCGATGTTCCGGACACGGGTGGCCACACTCGTCGTTCTCGAGGCGATTCTGGACGCGGTGGCGGCCGAGCGCCCCGAGCACCTCCGTGCCGAGACGGTCGAGGAGACCTTCACCCTCATGCGCGGTTACCTGTAGCGGCTCCACCAGCCGGCGAGCTCCGCCTCAGCCGATGCGCCATCGCACCAGTACCGGTGGACGTCTCAGAAGAACGAGCGTTAGTTTACTTCCACAATCCAATAGCATCGTCACTAAACTGACGATCGGCTCCACTCGCTCTTGAGGAGACCACATGCCGACCAAGCCAACCATCGTCACCGACCCCCTGACCAACCGCGGCACCGCTTTCACCGAGGAGGAACGGCGTCGGCTCGGACTCATCGGCCGCTTCCCCTCCGCCGTCGAGACCCTTGACCAGCAGGCGGCTCGGTCCTACGCACAGCTGACCGCCCAGCCCACGAACCTGGACAAGTACGTCTTCCTCGACCAGCTCCACAACCGTAACGAGGTCCTCTACTACCGGGTGCTCACCGACCATCTCTCCGAGCTGCTGCCGATCGTCTACGATCCCACGGTCGGTGAGGCCATCAAGAAGTGGAGCCGTGACTACCGGCGGTCGCGTGCCATCTACCTGTCCGTAGACCGTATTGAGGACGTGCGCCCCTCCCTGGAGGGCCTGGGTCTGGGACCCGACGACGTCGACCTGCTCGTGGTCTCCGACGCCGAGGAGATTCTCGGGATCGGAGACTGGGGCGTCAACGGCACCGACATCTCCGTGGGCAAGCTCGCCGTCTACACGGCAGCCGCCGGCATCCACCCCGAGCGGGCGATCGCCGTCAACCTGGACTGCGGCACGGACAACGAGGCCCTCCTCAATGACCCAGCCTACCTGGGCAACCGTCACGCGCGCGTGCGCGGTCGGCGCTACGACGAGCTCATCGACGAGTACCTGTCCGTCGCGGCCGAGCTCTTCCCCCACGCACTGCTTCACTTCGAGGACTTCGGCCCGTCCAACGCGCGCCGCATCCTGCTGGCCAACCGCGAGAAGTACCGCATCTTCAACGACGACATGCAGGGCACCGGTGCGATCGTCATCGCCGCGGTGGTCTCCGGCATGAAGGTCACCGGCCAGAGCTTTGCCGATCAGCGGCTGCTCGTCTACGGCGCCGGTACCGCCGGCACCGGTATGGCCGACCAGATCCACGCCGGCATGGTCCGCGACGGGCTCAGCCCCGACGAGGCGCGCTCCCGCATCTGGCTCATCGACCGGGCGGGCCTCATCACCGACGACATGGAGGACCTGCCCGACTACCAGCAGGCCTACGCGCGACCGGCCTCCGAGGTGGCGGACTGGACCCGCGAGCACGGCAAAGTCGGCCTGCTCGAGACGGTGCGCCGGGTTCATCCCACGATCCTCATCGGCACCTCCACGGACCACGGGGCCTTCACCCGCGAGGTTATCGAGGAGATGAGCAACGGCGTCGAGCGCCCCATCGTTCTACCGCTGTCCAACCCCACCGAGCGGATCGAGGCCATGCCCGCCGACGTCATCGCCTGGTCCGGCGGCAAGGCGCTGGTCGCCACCGGCATTCCGGTGGAGCCCTTCGAGTACGAGGGGACCACGTTCACGATCGGCCAGGGCAACAACGCCCTGCTCTACCCGGGTCTGGGGCTGGGGGTCATCGTCTCCGGCGCGAGCCAGGTGACCGACGGCATGCTGCTCGCCGCCGCACAGGCCGTCGCAAGCCAGGTCGACCCCACCACCCCGGGGACCTCCCTCCTACCTCCGGTGGAGAACCTGCGCGCCTCCTCGGCGACGGTCGCCGTCGCGGTCGCCCGCCAGGCCAAGGCCGACGGCGTCGCCACCGCAAGTCACGACAACCTCATCCAGGCGGTTCAGGACGCCATGTGGCAGCCGGCCTACCCCGAGGTCGAGGTCTGAGCCGCCGGCTGACGGGAGCAGAGGGACGGCGCGCAGCCGGGCTCACCGCCCGGACCGCCGCTCTGCTCCTGGACTCGGGGCAGTCCACTCACGCCGCGGTGGCC